>Ga0335077_10000833_pt1 | contig 35058 bp, 28 predicted proteins | sample Lox_Sample_31_FD_207151 | JGI IMG/M metagenome (GOLD analysis project Ga0335077, IMG submission 207151) | Soil microbial communities from Loxahatchee National Wildlife Refuge, Florida, United States - Lox_Sample_3.1 | ecosystem: Environmental > Terrestrial > Soil > Wetlands | place: USA... | reverse complement strand
TGAACGCCAGTTCGGGGAGCGATGCGCTGAGTGGAAAGCCCGTCGTGAGGGCACGCGCGACATCGAGTACGAACATCGGCACGCAGATCGTGAGAACCACGAACACGAGCTTGGCGAGCAGCAGGTGGGTGCGCTCGAGCGGACGGATCAGCCAGTCCTGATCGAGGGCGGGCACGGCATCCTGCTGCACGACGACCGCCGTCAGCCCGACGATGCCGGCGAACCAGGCCACGGTCAGCGGATGCAGCAGCTCCCTGGCCGCCAGATCCTGACCGAAGAAACCGAACTTGTACCAGGCCCACTGCAGACATGCCTGAATGAGGATCACGAGCAGGACCAGGGGCCAGAGAAGCTGCAGGTCCTTGCGCAGGATGCGGCCGATCATGTCTGCCCGCCGACCGCGCGTGATGTCTGCCCGCCGACCGCATGCGGCTGCGCACCGCGCGCCTCACGAGCCATGGCAACGAAGATATCGCGCAGCGAGGCACGCACTGCGTCCCCTGCAGTCGCGGTGCGGGACAACAATGGGCGCGAGCGCTCGCGCAACTCCGCCAGAGGTCCCTGGAACAGCAGCCGCCCGTCATCGACGACGCCCACGTGAGTCGCCAGCCGCTCGACCTCGTCCAGCTCGTGCGAGGAGATGAGAATGGAGGTCTCACCGGCGTGTCGCAGGAAGCTCTCGATGACCTCGTCGCGCACCAATGCATCGAGCCCGCTGAAGGGCTCGTCGAGAATCAGCACCCGGGGACTGAACGGCAGTGCGCAAGCGAGCGCGAGCTTGAGCCGCATCCCATGCGAGAGAGCGCTGATCCTGCGCTCGGCGGGCAGTCGCATGCGTCGTCGCAGCTCGTCCTCGGCGGTTCGATCCCAGCGTGGATAGCAGGCGCGCACATAGTCGAAGAACTGCCGCACCTTGAGTCGGCCGGGAAGCACCTGACTCTCAGAGACGTAGCCTACCTGCGCGAGCACTTCGGGGCCGATCGCGCGCGAGTCGACGCCGAGCAAGGTCGCGCGACCGCGCGTCGGCTCGATGACATTGAGAAGCGTCTTGATGACCGTAGTCTTGCCGGCGCCGTTCGCACCGAGCAGCGCATAGATGCTGCCTTCGGGCACCGCAAGGCTCAAACCCTTGAGTGCCTCCACGCGGCCGTAGATCTTCCAGAGATCGTGCGTCTCAATGATCATCGAGCGGCTGTCCACGGGCGTTGTGTAATGCTTTCTGTAAAATCGCTTCGATGTCCGCGCGTGGCGCCCCATCCATCATAGCAGCCGGCTGTACGCGCTCGCTGGAGCTGCGTGCGGAGATCGAGCAGCTCCCCTTCGGTGGGCGCCACGTGCTCATCGTCATCGCGCTCGCCGCGGCGACGCTCTTCGACGGTTACGACGTATTCGTTCCCGGGTACGTCATTCCCTTTGCTACCCGTGCGTGGCGACTGCTGCCGAGCGAGGCCGGGCTGCTCGTGTCCTCCGGACTCGTGGGCTTCATGCTCGGGTCGCTCGTGAACGGTGCCTCGGCCGATCGCCTGGGCCGCCGGCCGACGCTGCTCCTCGCACTGCTGCTCGCGGGAGCCGGCAACATCGCCACCGCGCTCTGGGGACACTCGTTCGTGCGCTTCCTCGCGCTGCGCGCGCTCACGGGCGTCGGACTCGGAGTGATCCTGCCCGTCACCGTCACACTGATCAACGAGCTCGCGCCACGCCGCGCGCTCAACCTGGTGGTGGGCTGGGTCATGGTGGGCTGGTCGCTCGGCGGCGTAGCGGCCTCGCTCGCAGCGTGGGCTCTGTTGCCCGCGTTGGGCTGGCCCGCGCTCTTCGCACTGGGCGGCCTTGCACTGCCGCTCGCCGGCGTGCTGGCGCTCGTGCTCCCTGAATCCCCGCATTTTCTGGTGGTGGAGCAGCGGCAAGAGGCGGTGGGCCGCGTCATGTCCTCGTTGTACCCGCTCAACAGCGCGCGCTACTCGCAGGCGCACTTCTCCCTTCCGGAGGATACCGCCCACCGCGGCTCATTCGCGCGCTTGCTGACGCCGACGCTCCGGCGCAGCACGCTCATCGTATGGCTCTGCTCGGCGCTTTCGCTGTTCTCGATCTTTGGTCTGTCCAGTTGGACGCCGCAGATCATGCTCGAGCGCGGTGAGGCTTTCGGCGCCAGCGTCGCTCTGGGCGGTGAATTGCAGCTTGCATCGCTGCTCGGAGGTCTCGGCTGCGGGTGGGCGGCGGACCGCCGCGGGCGCGCGACGACGTTGCTCGTTGCCTGGTCATGCGGTGCGGCGGCTGCGCTCGGCCTGGCACTCATCAATCTGCATGCCACCAATATCGCATTCGTGGGGCTGGCCGGCTTCTTCGTCCCCGGTGCCCAGATCGTCCTCAACAACCGCACGGCGGCACTCTATGACACGGAGATTCGCAGCACGGGCGTCGGCGCGCAGCTCGGCGTGGGCCGCCTCGGCGGCATCCTCGGCCCTTATGTGGGAGGCTTGCTGCGGCAGGTGTTCCCCGGCTCCACGGCACTGTTCATCTTCATTGCCTGTGCGCTGGCTTGCTGCGCGCTCGTAAGCCTGCTGCTGCCGCGCGAATCGGTCCTGCAGCCGCGCGCCGCAGATCCTTCCTGAGCGCGCATGCGCGCCTGGAGGGATTCAAACCCCCGACCCTCGGTTCCGAAGACCGATGCTCTATTCGCTGAGCTACAGGCGCGTGCCGCCAGTGTAAAGGCGCGTGCCCGCGAGTACCATGACGACCGGGTGCACGGCGCGGCGGCGCCGCGGCTGACGATGGGAGCAATGATGGCGGCGGCCGCAGCATCGGTGCAGCGTTGTGGGTGGGTCAGGGCCGGCGACCAGAAGTACACGCGTTACCACGATGAGGAATGGGGGCGCCCCGTTCACGACGACATCCGCCTGTTCGAGATGCTCACCCTCGAGGGTGCACAGGCCGGTCTCTCGTGGGCGACCATCCTCAACAAACGAGATAACTATCGCCGTGCCTTCGCAGGCTTCGATCCCGCGCGGGTAGCGCGCTTCGACGGACGCAAACGCGCCGCGCTGCTGCGGGATCCTGGCATCGTCCGCAACCGCCTGAAGGTCGATGCCACCGTCACGAACGCCCGCGGCTATCTTGCCATTCAGCGCGAGCACGGCAGCTTCGAGCGTTACCTCTGGTCCTTCGTGGAAGGTCGACCCATCGTCAACCGCCCGCGGCGACTCGCGGACGTGCCCAGTCGCTCGGCTCTGAGCGATCTCATCTCCAAGGACCTGCGCAGCAAGGGCTTCCGGTTCGTCGGCACCACGATCGTCTATGCGTTCCTGCAGGCGGTGGGGGTCGTCAACGACCACGTCCGCGGCTGCTTTCTGTGCCCCGCGCGAAATCGCATAAGATAGTGCGTCCCCTCATAACAACCTGAAGGACCTCGCCCATGAAGGCGCTCCACTCCCTGTTCATCCTGGCCGCCCTCGCGAGCGGTCACGCCTATGCAACCTGCAGCTATCCCCAAGCCCCGGAAAAGCTACCGGACGGTGCCACGGCAACCATGGAGGAGATGGTGGCAGCGCAGAAGCTGGTCGTGCAGTACAACGCCGACATCAAGGCATACACGGATTGCCTGAAACTCGAGCACGACCAGGCGCTTGCCAAGGCCGATGCGGACAAGCTGACCAAGGACCAGAAGGATGCGATGAAGAAACAGCTCGATAACATCGAGACGGAGAAGAACAACGCGGCCGTCGACCAGGCCGAGGCCGTAACGGCGCGGTTCAACGAGCAGATTCGCGCTTTCAAGGCAAAGAAGAAGGGCGGCAGCTGACAAGGACTCCAGAGGTCGCATCGGACTCGTCGGCCGGCGGCGCCCGCGCTCGTGAGCCGGCCGGGCTGGCGCGGGCAGCGTTATGTCGCCCCCAGCCGCAGACCCAGCGCCGCGGCGTAGGCTGGGCCGTAACGAGCGCTTAAACTCGTCCTGCTGAGCACCCGAGCAAAGCCCCCGCTCGCAAAGGCGAACGCTCGCCCCCATGATCGGTCAGAAGGCTATATCAGCAGGTATATAGGGCATTCATGAGCAACCCGGAGGTCATCGTTCCCTTGGGGGCCCCGCGTCCCCGCGACACCCTCGCGCGCCCGCTGCGCGATCTGCGCATCTCCGTGATGGATCGTTGTAACTTCCGCTGCCCCTACTGCATGCCGCGGGAGCAGTACCACGAGAGCTACCGCTTCTTGAAATCCAACGAGCGGCTGTCCTTCGACGAGATCGTGCGGCTTGCGCGGCTGTTCGTGCATCTCGGCGTCCGCAAGTTGCGGCTGACCGGTGGGGAGCCGCTGCTGCGTGCCAACCTCGCCGATCTGATCGGGGATCTCACGACGATTCCGGGGATCGAGGATGTCGCACTGACGACCAACGGTGTCCTTCTGGCCCGCAGAGCGGCGGAGCTCAAGGCCGCCGGCCTCAATCGGGTCACGGTCAGTCTCGATAGCCTGGACCCGACCGTCTTTGCACGCTTGAGCGGCGGCTTCGGCGGCATCGAGGACGTGCTCGATGGTATCGAGCACGCGCGTCGGGTCGAGCTCATGCCCATCAAAGTCAATGCCGTCGTGCAACGCGGCGTCAACGACCACACGGTGCTCGATCTCGTGGCCCGCTTTCGCGGTACCGGCATCATCGTGCGTTTCATCGAGTACATGGACGTCGGTAACCGCAACCACTGGCAGCCCGAGCTCGTCGTGCCGTCCAAAGAGCTGCTCGCACGCATCGGCGAACGCTGGCCGCTGTCCCCGCTCCAGCGCAATTACCGGGGCGAGGTCGCCGCACGCTATGGCTTCGACGACGGCCAGGGCGAGATCGGTTTCATCTCTTCCGTGACACAGCCCTTTTGCGGAGACTGCTCGCGGGCGCGGCTCTCATCGGATGGCGTGCTCTATACCTGTCTCTTTGCGACCCATGGCACGAGCCTGCGCGATGCCTTGCGCTCCGGCGCGAGCGATGAGGAGCTCACCGAGCTCATTCGTCGCACTTGGCTCGTACGCAGCGACCGCTACAGCGAGCTGCGGGCGAACCTGCGGCGCTCCTCCGGCGAGCAGCGCAAGATCGAGATGTACTACATCGGGGGTTGAGGGCCCGCAATGCGTTCCCGCTCTTCTCTGACGCATCTCGATACGCGCAACCTTCCAGCTATGGTCGATGTGGGCGGCAAGGATGCCACCCAGCGCACCGCGACGGCCGAGGCGCACATCCGCCTGCCGCGCAGCGTGCTGCTCGCTCTGCGCCGCGCCGGTCACCGCACGCGCAAGGGGCCGGTCTTCGATACGGCGATCATCGCCGGCGTCATGGCCGCCAAACGCACCCACGAGCTGATTCCGTTCTGCCATCCGCTCGCGCTCGAGAACTGCGCGGTTGAGATCGAGCCGGAGGCGGGCGGCCTGCGCGTGCGCTGCACCGTCTCCGTCCACCACCGCACGGGTGTAGAGATGGAAGCGCTGGTCGGTGCGAGCGCGGCCGCCCTCACGATCTACGATATGTGCAAAGCGCTCTCCCACGACATCGAGATCTCAGGCATCCGCTTGCTGGCGAAATCCGGCGGACGGCGCAACTTCCGCCGGGAATCGACCGGCTCGCGACGCCGGCCCTAAAATGAGCCTCATGACCGCCCCCACCGTTTATGGTCTGGTGCTCGCCGGCGGCCGCAGCAAGCGCATGCGGCGCGACAAGGCCGCGCTCGAGTTCCATGGTCGAAGGCAACTCGAGTGGGCGGTCGGCTTGCTCGAGCCGGTGGTCGAGCGTGCTTTTGTCTCGGTGCGTGCCGACCAGACTGACGATCCCGTGCGCGCGCGCTTTGCGCGGATCGTGGACCGTCACACCGACATCGGTCCGATCGCCGGGATCGCGGCCGCGCAGCAAGAGCATCCGCGGGTCGCATGGCTGGTCCTCGCCTGCGATTTGCCGCTGCTCGACCGGCCAACGCTGGAGCACCTCCTGCAGGCGCGGCAGCCGCAGCGCCAGGCGACGGCCTACCGCTCGAGCCACGACGGACTGCCCGAGCCGCTGTGCGCCATCTACGAGCCCTCGAGCAGCGCCGCGGTCAGCGCCTATATCGAAAGCGGGCGCCAGTGTCCGCGCAAGTTCCTGCTACAGGCAGACGTCGCGCTCATCGACGAGCCGAACCCCCGCGCGCTCGATAACGTGAACACGCCCGAGGAATACGGTGCCACCATGGCGGCGCTCGGCCGCGGCGCGCACGTCTCCGAGCACAGCGGCATCGTGGCGAGTGATCCCATGCAGATCAAAGTGCAGTACTACGCGCTGCTGCGCGAGCAGGCCGGGCGCAGTGAAGAGACGATCAACACTCGTGCGCGCACGCCACGCGAGCTCTACGAGGAGCTGCGCAAACGCCATCCCTTCACGCTGGCAAGCGACGTGCTGCGTGTAGCCGTGAATGCGGAGTTCGGCGACTGGTCGCAGCCGCTCGCCGAGGGCGATGCCATCGTGTTCATTCCTCCAGTAGCCGGCGGCTGACCGCGCGCGCCGATGAAGACTTTCCGCCTCTGCAACGAGCCCCTCGACCCGCTCGCCCTGCGCCACGAGCTCACCGACCCAGCGTGCGGCGGCTACGCCGCGTTCGAAGGCTGGGTGCGCGATCACAACGAGGGACAGCGTGTCACTCGGCTCGAATACGAAGCCTTCGCACCGCTCGCCCTGCAGGAAGGCGACCGCGTCCTGAGCGAAGCCATCGAGCGCTTCGGCATCGAGCATGCGGCCTGCGTGCACCGCGTCGGCGACCTCGCCATCGGCGACATGGCTGTCTGGGTCGGTGCGAGCGCTCGTCACCGCCACGAGGCCTTCCTTGCCTGCCGCTACATCATCGACGAAGTGAAGCATCGGCTGCCGATCTGGAAGAAGGAGCATTACGAGAGCGGCCACAGCGGCTGGGTGAATTGCGAGCGCTGTGCTGAGCCGGCGCACGCGCATGCCGAGCCGGCGCACGCGCATGAACACGGGCGCGCGTACGCACATGACCACGCAGTTGCGCATGCGCACGCGCGCCCCCTCGTGCCTGACTATTCCCGGCAGATGGCCCTCAAGGAAGTCGGCCCGGCGGGTCAGGCGCGCCTGCGGGCCGGCCGCATTCTGGTGGTCGGTGCAGGCGGACTCGGTGTGCCGGTGCTCACGTATCTCGCAGGTGCAGGAGTTGGGCGCCTCGGGATCGTCGACGGTGATCGGCTCGAGCCATCGAACCTTCACCGTCAGACTTTGTATGCTCTCGATGATGTGGGACAGCCGAAGGCCGAGCTCGCCGCAGCGCGGCTGCGCGCACTCAACCCGGATGTCGACGTGCGCGTTCATCCGGTACGGCTCGACGCGAGCAATGGTGCCGCGCTCATCGAGCCGTACGCGCTGGTGATCGACTGTACCGACAACTTCTCGAGCAAGTTCCTGCTCAATGATCTGTGCGTACGACTCGGCAAGCCGGTGATCTTCTCGAGTATCTATCAGTACGAGGGGCAGCTGCAGGTCGTGCGCTCCGCGCCCGGCACGGCCTGCCTGCGCTGCATCTGGCCGGAAGCGACCCGCGATGGACTCGTGGGCAACTGTGCCGAAGCGGGCGTGCTCGGGCCGATACCGGGCGTGTTCGGCAGCCTGCAGGCGCTCGAGGCATTGAAGATCCTGCTCGACCTGCCCGGTCAGCTCGGCGACGAGCTGCTCATGATCGATCTGTCGACGGTGACGATCTCACGCATACGCGCTCGGCGCGCGGCCGCATGCAGCGCCGGAGCCTGCGTTCGAGCCGCGGCCGCCGCGCGTGAGGCCGAGGCTGCGCGCGCAGCGCCTGCGCTCGAGCTGTCTTTCACGACGCTCGCCACCGCGCTCGAGGAAGGCTTCGAGCTGATCGACGTGCGCGAGCCGCATGAGGTCGCGCAGGCCGCGGCCCCGGCCGCGCGTGTGCGTCACATACCCCTGCAGCAGTTGTTGCGGATCGCACGCGGCGAGCCGCAGGAGCGTCAGCCGCTCGAGTGCAGCGCCAAGTATCTGCTGCTCTGCGCCACAGGTCGGCGCAGTCTCGGCGCCGCGCAGGAGCTGCGCGCGCGCGGCTTCAAATCCGCGTATTCGCTGCACGGCGGAATCGCTGCTCTCAGCGCGCGCCTGCCCGCGTGAGCCGCCGCGCGGGCCGCGCAGCGCTCTACTTCGGCTTGTGGCTGCTGAGCGGCGGCGCAGTCGCCAGCACTTCCACGCCCCTGCTGGATTATGCGCGCACGCTCAGCTTCGACACGCTGCCCGGTGAGCAGAGCGACCGGCGCGAGCTCGCGCGCGCCACCTACGCGATCGCTCACGATCCTCCACCTTCCGAGGACTGCGCTCGCACTCTCGGCGCGCGGCGCTTCGCGGGACTGCTCGATGAGCTCGGCGCAGCGCGCGCGGCACTCGGTGACCCGGAAGGCGCGGTGCAAGCCTATCAAGCCGCCCTCGCCTGCAGTCCTCGGACGCTCTACCTGCACGCCGCGCTCGCCGAGGAGCTGATGCATGCCGGCCGTTACACGGAAGCCCTTGCAACCGCATCCCGCGGACTTGCGATCGACCGGAACGACTACCGCCTCGGCAACATCATCGCGCGGCTCTATTTCATCGAGGAGCGCTGGTCCGACGCTATCGCCTGGCTGCGCTGGTCGGCCGCGGCCGCCCCAGGACCGGAGCCGGCGATGTATTGGGAGTGCTTTCTCTGGGTGGCACAGCGCCGCGCCGGCACGGCGCGACCACAGCTCACCGGGCGCATGCTCACGGATAGCTGGCCGCGGCCGGTACTCGAGACACTGCAGGGCAAGCTCGCGGAGGACGGCCTGCTAGAGGAGGTCCGCAAGGAGCCGAGCGCGCACCGGCGCCGCGAGATACTGGTCGAGGCGCTCTACTACGTCGGAGAGCTGCGTCTGGCGGATGCGGATACGGACGGCGCGCGCCGCTACTTCGCCGCTGCCGTGAATCTCAAGGTGCTCTACTTCGTCGAGCACCATATGGCGCTCGCAGAGCTTGCCAAGCTGCGGCGCTGAGCCGGCCGCTCGAGCAGCTTCCTAAGGCGCAGCCAACAGCCGCTACGGCCGCACCTGTCCTGTCCCACGCACCACGTACTTGTAGCTCGTGAGCTGCTCGAGCCCGACCGGGCCGCGGGCGTGAAAGCGATCGGTCGATATCCCGATCTCGGCTCCCATACCGAACTCCCCGCCGTCCGCAAACTGGGTGGAGGCGTTGTGCAGCACGATCGCGCTGTCGATGCGCTGCAGGAAATGCTCGGCGGTCGCCAAGTTCTCGGTGACGATCGTCTCAGTGTGCGCCGAGCCATAATGCGCGATGTGTGCGATGGCCGCGTCCACTCCATCGACCACGCGCGCGGCGATGATCGCGTCCAGATATTCGGTGTACCAGTCATCCTCCGTGGCGACGCGCACGCGCGAATCGACTCGCTGCACCGCCTCATCGCCGCGGACTTCGCAGCCGGCCTCGATCAGGTCGAGGATCAGCGGTGTCAGGTGCGTCGCCACACAAGCTCGATCCACCAGCAGCGTCTCTGCGGCCCCGCACACGCCGGTGCGGCGCATCTTGGCGTTGAGCACGATGGTGCGTGCCATGCGCACATCTGCGTCACGATCGACGTACACATGGCAGTTGCCCATGAGATGGCCGATCACCGGGACGCGCGCTTCCTTTTGCACCCGCGCGACCAGCTCTTTGCCGCCGCGCGGCACCAGCACATCGAGATAGTCGCTCATTCCCGCGAGCATGTAGCCCACTGCGGCACGATCGGTGGTCGGCACGAGCTGAATGCAGGTCTCCGGTAATTCAGCGCCGCGCAGTCCCTGGACGAGGCAGGCATGGACCGCCCGACTCGAGTGCTCGCTCTCGGACCCACCGCGCAGAATGACCGCATTGCCTGATTTCAAACACAGTGCGCCGGCATCCGCGGTGACGTTGGGACGGCTCTCATAGATGATGCCGATGACACCGAGCGGCACGCGCACGCGTTGCATGCGCAAGCCGTTCGGACGCTCCCACTCCGCCGCGATGGTCCCGATCGGATCGGGAAGCGCAGCGATCGCCTCGATGCCGTGACTCATCGCTTGCACGCGCGCCTCATCGAGGCGCAATCTGTCGAGCAGCGCAGCCGAGAGGCCCTTGCTGCCTGCCTTGCGCAGGTCTGCGCCATTGGCCTGCAGAATCTCGCCGCGCTGCGCGCGAATTGCATCCGCGGCACCCTGCAACGCGCGATTCTTCTGCTCGGTCGTCGCGAGCGCAAGCGCGTCCGCCGCGGCGAGCGCCGCAGCTCCCATGCGCTCCATCAGCGCGCCCACCTCAGCGCTCACGGGGCCGCCTCCGCCGGCGGCGTCAGGTCCGCGCGCAGGATCACGAGGTCATCCCGGTGGATCATCTCGTCGCGGCCGCGAAAGCCGAGGATGCCCTCGATCTCGGAGGACTTGCGGCCCAGGATGCGCGCGGCGTCGCTGTCGGAATAGGCGCTGATCCCCCGGGCGACCTCGCGGCCGTCGGGGCCCATCACGCTGATGGTGTCACCGCGATCGAAGCGGCCGAGTGCGCGGATCACCCCCGCCGGCAGTAGGCTCTTGCCCTCGCTCAGCGCCCGCAGCGCGCCCGGGTCGATACAGACCGCGCCGGCCGGACGCAGCGTTCCGGCGATCCACTGCTTGCGCGCTGCGATCGGCGTGGCATTCGGCATGAACCACGTGCAGCGAGCCCCCTCCTCGATGCGGCGCACCGGATGCCGGTGATGTCCGGCGGCGATGCACATGTGACAGCCTGCGGACACTGCGATCTTGGCGGCCATGATCTTGGTGCTCATGCCACCCGAGCCGAGGGTGGAGACCGAGCGCCCGGCCATCGCCTCGATCTCCGGGGTGACCTGCAGCACCCGCTCGACGAACTCGGCGCCGGTGTCCCGATTGGGATCTGCCGTGTACAGTCCTTCCACATCCGAGAGCAGCACCAGGCAATCCGCTCCTGCCATCTGCGCCACACGTGCCGCCAGCCGATCGTTATCCCCGTAACGGATCTCGGCGGTGGCGACGGTGTCGTTCTCGTTGATGACCGGCAGCGCACCGAGCATGAGCAGCGATTCGAGCGTAGCGCGCGCATTGAGATAGCGCCGCCGCCGCTCGCTGTCCTCGAGCGTCAGCAGCATCTGTGCAACCGTGATCTCCTTCTCCTCCAGGAGCTCTTTGTAGGCATGTGCCAGCCGTATCTGACCGACGGCGGCCGCGGCCTGGCTTTCCTCGAGGCGCAAAGTACCCTTGGGCAAGCCGAGCTGACGGCGTCCGAGCGCGATGGCCCCCGAGGAGACGAGCAGCAGCTGCTGTCCGCGTTTGCGCAGGCGCACCAGATCGTCGATCAGAGACTCGAGCCAGCTGCGGTTGAGGCGACCCGACTCTTGATCGACGAGCAGCGCGGAACCGACTTTGACCACGACCCGCCGCGCCGTCGTCAAAGGAGATGCGGGGCTCGGACGTGGCAGCGTCATGGGCAAAAACTATACGGGATCGACGCCTCACCGGCGACCCCGGTCCAATGGCGGGACATCGCGGTTCACTCGTTGCCTCGGCCGCGCGCCCGCCCTTAAACTGGTGTCCGCCTGAGCGCTTGACTCGAGGACACCCGCGGTGAGCAGAGATTACGAGCCGGTTCCCGGCCAGTGGTACGAGAATCTGGAGGAGGAGGAATCCTTCCGCGTGCTTTCGGTCGACGAGGACTCCGAGCTGGTCGAGATCGAGTACCTCGACGGGGACATCGAGGAGATCGACCTCGAGACGTGGCACGAGATGGATCTCGATACCATCGAGCAGCCCGAGGGGTGGACGGGGTCCGCAGAAGACGATGACGACGAGGAGACTGAAGAAGAGGAGGAGGAGGAAGAAGAAGAAGACGAAGACGACGAAGATTGGGACGAGGACGAAGATGACGACGACCTTGACGAGGATGAAGACGAGGACGCCGAGGATCGGGACGAGTATTGAGCGCGGCGGCCCTCGACAGCTGGTTCCATGAGAAGGAATCCGCCTGGCTGTATCGGGAGCTCGCGCGCTCCGAGCCCGATCAGCGCAAGAGCGAGCTGTTCCTGAAGCTCGCCGCGGCGGCCGAAGAGCAGGCCGCCCATTGGATGTCGCTCCCGCAGGCGCTCGAGCACCCGCGCAGCTTTCAACCCTCGCTGCGTGCCCGCATCGTCGCGCGCTTACTGCGCATCTTCGGCCCGCGCGCCATGCGCGGCGTACTCGCGGCCATGAAGCTGCGCGGACTCTCGGTCTACAGCATGCCAGCGACCGTCGCCGGACACGCCATGCCGAGGTCTGCGAGCGAGGTCGGTGCGCGCCATCGCAGCAGCGTGGGCGGAAACTTGCGCGCGGCGGTATTCGGCGTCAACGATGGTCTGGTCTCCAATGCGAGCCTGGTCATGGGAATTGCCGGAGCGGGAGCGACCGGGTCGTATGTGCTCACCACGGGCGCTGCCGGATTGCTCGCCGGAGCGCTGTCGATGGCCGCCGGGGAATACGTTTCCGTGCGCTCCCAGCGCGACATGTACGAATATCAGATGGCGCTCGAGCGCGAAGAGGTGGCTGAGTATCCGGAGGAAGAGGCCGAGGAGCTCGCTCTCATCTACGAGGCGCGCGGCGTCGATATTCAGCAGGCGCGCGAGATGAGCCGTGCCCTGCTCGCCCGGCCCGAGCAGGCTCTCGACACTCTCGCAAGGGAGGAGCTGGGACTCAATCCGGATGATCTCGGCTCACCGTGGCATGCGGCGAGCTTCTCGTTCCTATCATTCGCCGTCGGCGCGGCGGTCCCGCTGCTTCCGTTCGTGCTCGGTGTGCGCGGGACGAGCGCCATCGCGGGGGCCGCCGTCCTCACGCTCGCCGCACTGTTCGCCGTCGGCATGGTGCTCAGCCTGTTCACGGGGCGCGCCGCCTGGCGGGGTGCCCTGCGCATGCTGGCCATCGGCGGGGGTGCCGGCATCGTCAGTTTCTGCGTCGGCCGCGCACTGGGCGCTGCGCTGCGCTGATCTGTCAAGGTCCCGCCCCCCGTACAAGCTTGAAAAACACCCGTCCCGACCCCTTATCTGGCCTCAGGAGCGTCGGGCCGGTAGAGTGGCCACGGGATTCGAACTCGGGCCCCCGCTCGCTGGTCGAATTCTTACCCGGGGCCCAGGAGACGGACTGCCGCCATGAAACGCATCTTTCTGTTCGTCGTCACGAACCTTGCGATCGTTCTCGTCCTGTCCATCGTCGCGCACTTGGTCGGGCTCGATGCCTACCTGGCGCAGCACGGCAGCAGCCTGCAGGGGCTGCTCGTCTTCGCGGCCTTCTTCGGATTCGCAGGCTCGTTCATCTCGCTCGCCATGTCCAAGTGGATGGCGAAGCGCGCCATGGGCGTTCAGGTCATCGGCCAGCCCGCCGACCGCACGGAGCAGTGGCTGGTGGATACCGTGCGTGGCCATGCCCAGGCGGCCGGGATCGGCATGCCGGAGGTAGGTATTTTCGATTCGCCCGAGCCGAACGCATTCGCCACCGGCGCGCGCCGTAACAATGCGCTGGTCGCCGTGAGCACCGGGCTCATGCAGCGCATGAGCGCGGACGAGGTCAAAGCGGTGCTCGGGCACGAGATCACCCATGTCGCCAACGGCGACATGGTCACACTGACCCTGATCCAGGGGGTCGTGAACACCTTCGTGATCTTCCTGTCGCGCGTGATCGGCAACATCGTCGACCGCGCTCTGTTCCGCTCCGATGAGGGGCGCGGACCTGCCTATTTCGTCACCGTGATCTTCGCGCAGATCGTGCTCGGCTTTCTCGCCAGCCTGATCGTCATGTGGTTCTCGCGGCTGCGCGAGTTCCGTGCGGATCGCGGCGGCGCGCACCTCGCCGGCACGCCGAACATGATCGCGGCGCTCGAGCGGCTGAAGGCCGCCCACGAGCCGCTGCCCTCGCAGCAGTTCGCGGCGTTCGGCATCACCTCCGGCGATGCACCGGGTGGTTTGCGCCGGCTGCTGATGAGCCATCCGCCGCTCGATGAGCGCATCGCGGCGCTGCGCGCCCAACCCCTGGGCTGAAGCACCGCCTCACCCGTAAAGCACGGCCTCTTGCGGAGCGTGATCGAGCAGTTCCGGGAGCGGCTCGGCGCAGATGCGGTGCTGACCGCGGCGGACGACGTCGCTCCCTATGTCACCGATCTGCGCGATCTCTATCACGGGCGCACGAGCGCGGTCCTGCTACCACGCTCCGTCGAGCAGGTCGCCTCGCTTCTCGCTCTGTGCAACGAGCGGCGGATCGGCGTGGTGCCGCAGGGCGGCAACACGAGCTACTGCGGCGGCGCCACTCCGGATGAATCGGGGCGGCAGATCGTGCTGTCGCTCGCGCGACTCAATCGCATTCGCTCGCTCGATGCGGCCAGTCACGTGCTCGTGGCCGAAGCCGGATGCATCCTCGCGAACGTGCAGCGCGCGGCTGATACGGCCGATCTCTTGTTCCCGCTGAGCCTGGGCTCCGAGGGCAGCTGTCAGATCGGTGGCAATCTATCGACCAATGCCGGGGGCATCAATGTGCTGCGCTATGGCATGATGCGCGACCTCGTGTTGGGGCTCGAGGTGGTGCTCGCCGACGGGCGCGTGTGGTCGGGCCTGAGCAGCCTGCGCAAGGACAACACCGGGTATGACGTGAAGTCGCTGTTCCTGGGAGCCGAGGGCACACTGGGCATCATCACGGCCGCAAGCCTCAGATTGTTTCCCAAGCAGCGCGCCGTCGCGACTGCGCTCGTCGCGGTCCCCGACGTGGATGCGGCCGTGCGTCTCCTGACCGAGCTGCGCGCGGCAAGCGGCGATCGTGTGAGCTCGTTCGAGCTCATTCCGCGCATCGGGCTCGAGCTAGCCGTGCGGCACATTCCGGGCGTCAAGGATCCACTCGCCGAGCCGCATCCCTGGTACGTGCTGTGCGAGATCAGCTCCTCGCGTCCCGAGCCGCTCCATGAGCTGCTGCAGGAGACGCTCGCGCAGGGGCTCGAAGCCGGCCTGGTGCTCGATGCGGCGCTCGCGCAGAGCGAGCGCGAGCGCGCCGCGTTCTGGCATCTGCGCGAGCACATCCCCGAGGCGCAACGGCGCGAGGGCGCAAGCCTCAAGCACGACATTTCCGTGCCGATCGGCCGGCTGCCGGACTTCGTGCGCGCCGGAGCCGATTGGGTGAGCGCGCATGTACCCGATGGCGTGCTCGTCGCCTATGGCCATGTGGGCGACGGCAATCTGCATTTCAACGTCAATCAGTTGTCGGGTACGGACACGCGCGCCTTCCTTGCGCGAAGCGCAAGCATCATGCGGGCGCTGCACGACCTGGTCGCTTCCTTCGGCGGCAGCATCAGCGCCGAGCACGGCATCGGACAGTCGAAAGTAGCCGAGCTCGAGCGCTACACCGCCCCCGTGGAGCTCGATCTCATGCGCGCTATCAAGCGCGCCTTCGACCCGCATGGCATTCTCAATCCTGGCAAGGTTCTGCGCAGGGAGGGACTCGGGTGATGATCAGAAATGCTGTTGCCGCGTTCGCATGTGTGGCGCTGGCTGCTGCGTGCAGCCGCTCCGGCGGTCCGAACGCCCACGCCGCCGGCGCTTCAGAGCCCGCGCACGCCGTGGCCCCGGCCGTCCAGTCGCACGCGGCGTCCACTGCGGCATCCGTAGCGGGGAGCTCTGGCGCGCCCGCGCAGCACATCGACGGTGCGCCCCTCATCGTCGAATCGCCGGATCTCGTGCACATCGAGTATCGCACCTACGGGCACGGCGAACCGGCGATCGTGCTCGTGCACGGCTGGTCGTGCAGCTCGGCCTACTGGAGCGCGCAGCTGGATGATCTGAAGTCTCATTACACGGTGGTCACGGTGGACCTTGCCGGGCACGGGGCATCGGGTCGCAATCGCCGCGACTGGTCGATGGTGCACTACGGTGCCGACGTGGCAGCGGTCGTGCAGCACATGGGCAATGCGCACGTCGTGCTCGTTGGTCACTCGATGGGTGGTCCGGTGGTGCTCGAAGCCGCTGCCCGGCTCGGTTCGCGCGTCATCGGTATCATCGGTGTCGACACCTTCAAGAGAATCGATCTACCACCGCCCGCGCGCGATCAGGTCGAGAAGCAGATCGAGCCCTTCCGGGCCGACTTCATCGGTGAGATGCACCGCTTCGTGCCCGAGTTCCTGTTCCGCAAGAGCACCGACCCGGGTCTGGTGCGCAAGGTCACCGATGACATGGCGCGCGCGCCGCCGCAGATCGCGATCCCGACGCTGGTCGCACTCAACGCGATGGATTTCGCCTCCGTGCTGCAGAGCGTGCATGTACCGATCATCGCGATCAACTCGGATTTCGGCTCGCTCACCAACGAGGCGCGCATTCGCAAGCACGTGCCCGAGTTCCGGGCGATCGTCCTCAAGGGCACCGATCACTTTCTGATGATGGACGATGCGCGGCAGTTCAATCCGATCCTGCTGCACGAGATTGCAGTGCTCGCCGGTCCTGACGAGCACAAGAGTCCAGCTAGCTGACGACGCGCACCAGACCTTCCTGGGCCGTGCTGGCAACCAGCCGCCCGTCGCGCGCGAAGACGCTGCCACGCGCGAAGCCGCGGCAGCCCGAGGCGCTCGGGCTGTCCACGGCGTACAGCAGCCACTCATCGACACGCAGCGGCCGATGAAACCACATCGCGTGATCGATGCTCGCGGTGATCGCCTTGCCGCTCAGCGCGGAGATGCCGTGCGGCAGCGTGGCCGTCTCGAGCAGGTAGTAATCCGACACGTAGGCCAGCAGGCAGCGGTTGAGCGTTTCATCCTGCGGGACTGCGCTCACGGCGCGGAACCAGATCTCGCGGGTGGGCGGTGCGCTACCTCCGCGCCAGTGGTCGCTGGATTGCACACTCCGGAATTCGAACGGCCGCGGCTTCTCGAGCAGGCGCCGCACACGCTCGGGCAGGTGCGCGAGGATCTCGGCCGAAACCCGCGAGCTGTCCGCTAGCGACTCCGGAGGCGGCACCTGCGGCATGGGAATCTGGTGCTGGAGACCCGCTTCCTGCACCTGGAAGGAGGCCGCCATGTTGAAGATCTGCTCGCCGTGCTGGATGGCAACGACCCGACGAGTCGAGAAGCTGTGACCATCGCGGCTGCGATCCACCTCGTACACGATCGGCGCATTGAAGTCGCCGCGCCGCAGGAAATAGGCGTGCAGCGAGTGCACGACGCGCTGCTCCACCGTGCGCGAGGCGGCCATCAATGCCTGGCCCAACACCTGGCCGCCGAATACTTGCGGGCTGCCGATGTCGCGGCTCTCGCCGCGAAACAGGTTTACCTCGAGGCGCTCGAGCTCGAGCAGCGCGAGTAGCTCCGAGACGCGCGGATCCACAGCAACCGAGATGGCGTCACCCGAAATGGAAGGTGCCTTTCATGAGCGCATTGTGGCCGGGAAAGGTGCACAGGTAGGTGTAGTCCCCGCCCTTCTGCAATTTCGAGGTGGGGAAGGTCACGCTCGTCGACTCGCCGCCACCGATGGTCTTGGTCGAGGCGATGATGCGCGGGTCACCGGGCTGCTGGTAGCTGTTGTTGAGTCCGGCGGAGGCTCCCGCATTGGCGACGGCCGTTGCATCCGCGCTCTTCACCAGAACCCAGTTGTGACCCATCGCGGCGGCGGGAAGCTTGCCCGTATGCGTGAGCGTCAGCTCGATCTGCGTGCAATCGGCCGGGGCAGTCAGCTCCTTCTTATCGTATTGCATCAGGTCGTTGCCCGAGATGCTCAGCTTGCAAACCTTGTCCGCGGCGTGCACGGCCTGGCCCGAGCCGAGCGCCGTGACCAGGACAGCCAGGGTCGCGAGCGTCGGAAAGTGCGTGAAACTCATCGCGTGCTCCTCGATCTTGAATGACGGCAGTCGCTTGCGCAGCAAGTATTGTGCATCAGCATGGCTGCGGCGGCACCTACCGCTCAGGTGTCAGGGACTCCGAGTCGCTTGTGCATGATCGGGCTGGTGGTGGTGTACTGCAGGAACTGCTTCTTCTGCGGGTACAGATGGTGCTGAATGCCGAACGCCGCGAGCGCTGCCTCGTGGAAGCCCGAGAGAATCAGTTTCTTCTTGCCGGGATACGTATTGATGTCTCCGATGGCGAAGATTCCGGGCATGCTCGTCTCAAACTTCTCGGTGTCGACGCGCAATGCCTTGCGCTCGAGCTCGAGCCCCCACTGCGCGATGGGACCGAGCTTCGGATGCAGACCGAAGAACACGAGTAGCTGCTGCGCCTCGAGCGTGTGCAGCCCTCCGTCGGCGCCCTTGACGATGACTCCACTGAGCGTACCGCCATCGGCGACGATCGATTGTGCAAGGCCCTCGAGATAGCGTATGCGGCCGGCAGCCACGAGCTCGCGCATCTTGGCGACCGAGGCCGGCGCCGCGCGAAACTCCGCCCGGCGGTGCACGAGGGTCAGAGCGGCCGCCTTCGGAGCGAGCTCGAGCGTCCAATCGAGCGCCGAGTCGCCGCCGCCGAAGATCACGAGGTGGCGACCGTAGAGCTCCGAGACGTTGCGGATGCGGTACTGAATCGAGAGTCCCTCGAACGGCTCGCAGTCGGCAAGCCCGAGTCGGCGTGGTTGAAATGAGCCCACGCCCGCGGCGATCACGACGGCACCGGCGTCGAAGGTGGTGCCCGTTGCGGTGCGCACCTGGAAGCGGCCGTCCGCGCCGCGCGCGAGCTCGCTCACTTCCTGTCCCAGGTGAAACTGTACGTTGAACGGCTTGATCTGCTGCATCAGCCGATCGACCAGCTCCTGGGCGCCACACACGGGCAGCGCGGGAATGTCATAGATCGGCTTGTCCGGATAGAGCTCCGCACACTGTCCGCCGGCCACGGCCAGCGAATCGACCACGTGCGCGCTGATGCCGAGCAGACCGAGCTCGAATGCCTGGAACAATCCGCAGGGACCTGCGCCGATGATGACGACCTCGGCGCGAATGGCTTCCGGGGCTGAACCCATGAACGCTGGTCAGGCGCGGCCCGCGTTGGCGTCGGTGGGCGTGTGGAAGTACTCGCTCTCCGAGGAGAGCTGCTCGACCAGCCGCTTGAGCTCCGCCATCCGACCCTCGGCCGTGCTGATCGGCATGCAGTCCTGACAGCGCGGATCGCCGCATGGCTGGCGCGAGTACAGCCAGTACTGCAGGGCGCCGGCGAGCAGACCGTCGGCGATATCCCAGAGGTCAGCGTCCTTGTCCTTGTCCGCGAGCCGATTCCCGAGGTCCACGGCCTTCGCAAAGGCCGAGTCGAAGGTATCAGCGAGCTCAGTCATGCAGCGAAGTATAGAGCAAGTCCCCTTCCGGACCGAGCCGGGGGCGCTAGCGCGCGCGTGAACCGGCTTTCTGGGACGCTGTCGGCGGACCTCTCCCCCACCCCCGCGCATCATGCGCGAGGCATGCGCCCGAAGCCGGCGTCGTCAGGGAAGTACATCGGAACGGCAACTTATGTTGCATGTTGCATAACGGGACAGTCGTGCAAACGCTCACACGTTTCGCAGCAATCGTCTCGTCCGGGCTGGCCCCGGCTCGGCGCAGATTGCGCCTCACGATCGGCACGCACTTGGCGCTGGCGCTGGCCGTCATCGGCGCGGTCGTCTTCGTCGGCCAGTCGATCGCCACCCGCACGAGCCGCACTGCGATGGAGGCGGTGCGCAGCATGGAGCTCGAGTACGAGCCGCGTGCGCGACGCGCGGCCACGATCATCGAGAAGCTCACCGCATACGACCGGAGCGTGGCCGAGTATCTGGAGACGCAGCGCTCCGCCGATGATCATCTGATCAGCGCCGCGCGCGCCGAGCTCGATTCGGCGGTCGCGAGCTACTACGAGGGACCCGAGGCCGACACGGGCGCACCTCCCGACCTGCGCCGGCAACTGATGGGTCATGAGAGCCGCGGCCGCGAGCTCGCCGACGGTGCCGCACAGCGCGCGCAGTGGCTGCAGAGGCGCCGCATGCTGCTCGAGGGCGTCAACCGCCGCATCGCTTCCGCCGGCGGCACGGGACTTCTCATCGCCAATAACCAGGTGCTTGCACGGCGCTCGCTCGCCGAGCTGGCCACCGCCATCAGCGCGCTGCGTGAGGCCGAGACCACCGACGCGCTCGAGCGCGCCGAGCAATCCATGCGCGCCGCCCTGCAGGCCAACCAAGCGGAGCTCGCACGCTCGCCCGGCAGCGCATGGCTCGAGCTGGTATGGGATGACTTTCGCGCGGCGAGCCACCTGCGCGCCAGCATCGAGCGCTTCGATGCGGGCAGCGAGGCGGCGCGCCGGCAATTTCTCGAAGAAGGCTCCGTGCTGATGATCGCGGCGCAGACGCAGCTGCAGGAGCCCGCGCGGGCCAGTCTCGCCGCGGCTGCGCAGCGTGCCGCATCTGCGGCGGCCGGCGCCCAGCACACACTCACCAAGACCGGCGTCACGGTCACCGCCGGTCTGTTGCTGGTCTCCGTGCTGCTCGCGCTCAGCATCACGCTGCCGGTGCGGCGCTTGACGGCGGTCACGCGCCGACTGGCCGCCGGGCGGCGCGACGTGCGCGCGCGCCGCGGCGGCCTCGCCGAGCTCGACGAGCTCGCCGAGTCCTTCAATGCCATGGCCGACCAGATCGCCACCGTGGAGAGCGAGCTGCGCGGCCAGCAGGCCCAGCTCGAGCGCCACGTCGCCGAGCGCACGCGTCAGCTGCATCATCTGGCGCATCACGATCCGCTGACGCAGCTGCCCAACCGGCGCCATCTGAGCACCGAGCTCGCCGCGGCGCTGGCGCGCGCCGCGCAGAGCGGACGGCGCACCGCGCTGCTGTTCGTCGATCTCGACAATTTCAAGTCCATCAACGACACACTCGGACACACCTTCGGGGATCACGTGCTGAAGGGCATCGGCGATCGGCTGCAGCAGGCGGCCGGGCCCCGTGCCTTCATCGCGCGCCTCGGCGGCGATGAATTCACCGTGCTGCTCGAGGACGCCGGCTCGGAGGAGCAGCTCGGCAAGCGCGTCGGGGCGCTGCTCGAGGCATTGCAGCAGCCGCTCGCCGTGCACGGGCGCGTGCTCTCCACCAGCGCCAGCATCGGCGCGAGCCTGTACCCGGATCACGCGCGCGACGCGGATGCCCTGCTGCGTGCCGCGGACGTCGCACTGTTTCGCGCCAAGGACCTCGGCCGCAATCGCTTCGCGCTCTACAGCCCCGAGCTCTACGATGCGGCGGCCTATCATTTCCGCATGGAGCAGTCACTGCGCCGCGCCGTGGAGGCCGGCGAGCTGCTGCTGCTCTATCAGCCGCAAGTCGCGCTGCATACGCTGGAGGCCGTCGGTGTCGAGGCTCTGCTGCGCTGGCGCAAGCCCGACGGCCGCCTCGCCACCGCCGCTGAGTTCATCCATATCGCGGAGAAGACCGGCCTCATGCGCGAGCTCACCTCCTGGGTGCTGCGCTCTGCGACTTCCACCGTCACTGCCTGGCGCACGCTTGGCTGGCATCAGGCCTGTGTGGCCATCAACGTCTCCGCGCCGCAGTTCTTCGAGACGGATTTCGTCGACAAGGTGGCCAAGGCGCTCGAGGTCACGGGCGTCCCGCCTCAGGCACTCGAGCTGGAGCTCACCGAGACGGTCATGCAGACGGGGCCCGCGACGATCACGGCGCTCAGGCGGCTGCGCGAGCTCGGCGTGGCGATCGCACTCGATGACTTCGGCATCGGTTACTCCTCGCTCACCTCGCTCGAGCAGTTGCCGATCACACGCGTGAAGCTCGATCGCACGCTGGTGGGCGGCATCGATTCCAGCCCGCGCTCGGCGGCGATCGCCCGCTCCGTCATTGCGCTCTGCCACGGGCTCGGGTTGCAGGTCGTGGCCGAGGGCGTCGAGCGACCCGGGCAACTCGAGTTTCTGTCCCAGTGCGGACCGGTGAGCGTGCAGGGCTTCCTGCTGGGGCGACCGGTGGAGATGGAGCTCGCGCGCAAGGAGGCCGATCAGGCGGCCGCGCGCGCCCGCGAGCTGCTCGCGCCCGCGCATGCCTCGGGAGCCGCCCGGCCCTCGGAGCGCAGCTCCCTCGTATTCGTCGCGGCTCCGCGGCGCGTCACGCCGCGCTGAGCGGGAAGCGCGCACTTCCTGTACCCTCTGCGCCGCGCATCGACGCGCGCCAGAAAGGCACCTTGACGATGAAGATGGAGCTCACGGCAGCGGAGGCTCGCGTGATCGGCTCTCTGATCGAGAAGCAGATCACGACTCCCGATCAATATCCGCTCTCGCTCAACGCGCTCATGAATGCCTGCAACCAAAAGAGCAACCGCGACCCGGTGATGAGTCTCGATGAGCACAGTGTCCAGGCAGTCGTCGACGCCCTCGGGAAGCGACACCTGGTGGTGGAGAAGTCCGGGTTCGGTAGTCGCGTGCCGAAGTATCAGCATCGCTTCTGCAACACGGAATACGGTGCGCTGAAATTCTCCCCGGAGGAGCTCGCGGTGGTCTGTGAGCTGCTGCTGCGCGGGCCGCAGACGCCGGGCGAGCTGCGCAGCCGCGCAAGCCGCATGGCTGGTTTCGCCGATGTAGGCGCGCTCGAGGCGGTGCTCCAACGTCTCGCTGAACGCACGGACGGGCCGTTCGTCGCCGCGCTGCCGCGCGAGCCAGGCCGGCGTGAATCGCGCTTCATGCATCTGTTCGGCGGTGAACCGCCGCCTGCGCATTCAACGGCGCCACCCGACGACCTCGCCACGCGTCTCGAAGCCATCGAGCAAGAGCTGCGAACGCTGCGCGCTGAGCTAGACGCGCTCAAGAGCCGGAGTGCATAGCCCGCAGCCGCTGGCCGCAGTCGGGCTGATCGATGAAGAATCCGTCCACGCCGGCTGCCGCGTATGCCTCGAGCTCGACGCCCAGATCGCCGCGCTCGCCGGGCGCCGCACTCGAGCGCAGGGGCGCCGGTAGGAAGTAGTTCTCCGCGCGAAATGTCCAGGCGTGCACTCCGAGGCCGAGCCCGTGGGCATCGGCGACCAGGGACGTGGGCTCACCCAGAGCGCCATCCGTTGCGCGCGGGATGATCAGCGTCTTCTCGGCGCCGATCGCATCCGCGTGCCCGGCGAGGAACGTCAGCCCCGCGGGGGTCAGCAGATCGCGGTAGCTGCGCGGATCGCCCTGCACGAGAAGATCGTAGGGTGCCCCGTGCTCCTGCACCAGCTGCACGAGCGGCAGGTCGGTCAGCTTGCGCAGGCGCTGCAGGTTCCCGAGCTCGAAGGACTGGATGAAGATCGGGGCAGCGCGACCCGCATATCCATGGCGCTCGAGCGCGGCGAGCAGCGGGGTTTCGAGCGCGAGGCCCTGCCGTGCGAAATACGTCGGGTGCTTGGTCTCGGGATAGATGCCGATGCGTGCGGGTGGCGCGCGTTGGCGCGCCTGTGCGCTCGCCGCGCGCTGCATCTCGAGCGCGCGCACGAGCTCGAGAATCTCATCGAAGGTGGGAATCTCGAACTGCCCATCCAGACGCGCGTTGCCGGGGCGCAGCTCCGGAATACGCTCGCGCGCGCGGAGTCGCTTGAGCTCCTCGAGCGTGAAGTCCTCGGTGAACCATCCCTCGAGCGGTGCACCATCGACCACCTTGCGCGTCCTGCGCGCGGCGAACTCAGAATGGCGCGCGACATCCGTCGTGCCGCCGATCTCGTTCTCGTGGCGCGCGATGAGGATTCCGTCTCTGGTGCTGACCAGATCCGGCTCGATGTAGTCGGCCCCTTGCTGAATCGCGATGAAGTACGATGTCAGCGTGTGCTCGGGCACGTAGCCGCTCGCGCCACGATGGCCGATGACGAGCGGTGCGCCGTGGCGCACCGCCTTCCCTGTCGAAATGGACGAACTGCCGGCTCTCATGGCGATGAGAAAGCTCGCGCGCGATTTTCGCACTTGCGGCACGCCGAGTGGAAGCCTCGTGACGCCGCACCCGATTTGCCTGCGGTTCTGCTCTGCGATGCTCGGCCTGGCCTGCGCGCTGTCCGCCGCCACTGCGCGCGGTGCCGGCAGCACTGCGCCTGCTCCCACACCCAACAGCGGCGACATCAGCCTGACGAATTATGCGTTCGCGAGCGAGCTCGGCTCCGGTATCTACGAGATCGATGGACGCACGATTCAGATCTACAGTCTGCCCGTTGGCTTCACACTGCGGCCGGCGATCGAGCGGCAGCAGCCGCCCGGATTGAACCTGTTGATGCCCGTGACCGTAGGCTTCTTCGATTTCCGGCCTGCTGACCTACTGGAGCTGCAAAGTCCGGGGCATGTCGATGCCCTGAGCCTCGAGCCCGGCGTCGAGCTCGATTACTGGATGAGCGATGTCTGGCACCTGTATCCCTACGCCAAGTTCGGCGCGAGCTTCTCGAGCTCTGAGCACCTGGGTGCGTGGATCTACGGCTCCGGAGTGCGCAGCGACTACCACTTTGCGGCGCGCGCTGGCCAGGGTCTGTGGCGCTCCGAGCTGATTTACGCAGGCGTCACCTACCGTAGTGCCGTCCCGAGCGATTCGTTTGTGAAGCTGCGTAACGGCGCCGAGGTGCGCCGTGATATCGATGGCTGGGAGCTCGGCGAGCGGCACGTGCAGTTCGCTCCTTACGGCATAGTCGACGTTTATCTGAAGGCGCCTTCCGGGCCCTATTCGGGCATCAGCACCCAAACGGTGCAGGGACAGATCGGCCTGATGCTCGGCGTCAACCCCATGTGGCACGTGCTGGGCATCGAGCTGCCGCGGATCGGCATCGGCTACCAGTTCGCTGGCAAGCTATCCGGATGGCGATTCGTCATCGGCGATCCGTTTTGAGGCACTGCAGCGTACAGCGTGTAGCATTGGCGGAACCGCCCCGGTGCGCGCGGCATTAATCGGGTACCCAATGATCGAGCTCACGCAGCAGGATATCTATCACTTCCGTGAAGGCACGCTGCTCAAGGCCTACGAGAAGCTCGGCGCGCATCCGGAGGTGATCGACGGCACGAGCGGCACGCGCTTTGCAGTGTGGGCTCCGAACGCCGAGACGGTGACCGTCATCGGCGATTTCAACGAGTGGAACCGCACCAGCCATCCCCTCAAACCGCGCTGGGATCAGTCGGGCATCTGGGAAAGCTTCGTGCCGCACGTCGGACCCGGAGCGCTGTACAAGTACCACATCCGATCGCGCGTCGCCGGCTACAAGGTCGACAAGAGCGATCCCTTCGCGTTCCGCTGTGAGCTGCCGCCGCGCACGGCGTCGATCGTGTCCGATCCGAGCTACCAGTGGAATGAGATCACGTGGCTGCGCGATCGGGCGCGCATCAACGCGCTGGATGCGCCCTGGTCGATCTACGAGGTGCACCTCGGCTCCTGGCGGCGCGTTCCAGAGGAGCACAATCGCTGGCTCACCTATCGGGAGCTCGCGCACTCACTCGCAGACTACGTGACCGATATGGGCTTCACGCATGTGGAGCTGCTGCCCGTGATGGAGCATCCCTTCTACGGCTCCTGGGGCTATCAGGTCACCGGTTACTTCGCGCCGACGGCACGCTATGGCAGCCCGCAGGACTTCATGTACCTGGTCGAGTATCTGCACGAGCGCGGCATCGGGGTGATCCTCGACTGGGTGCCCTCGCACTTTCCCAGCGACGAGCATGGCCTCGCCTACTTCGACGGTACGCATCTGTATGAGCATGCCGATCCGCGCCAGGGCTACCATCCGGAGTGGAACAGCTCGATCTTCAATTACGGCCGCGCCGAGGTACGCGACTTCCTCGGCAGCAACGCGCTCTACTGGCTCGATCGCTACCACGTCGATGCGCTGCGCGTCGATGCGGTCGCCTCGATGCTCTATCTGGATTACGGACGCCGCGCCGGCGAGTGGATCCCGAATCGCCATGGCGGCCACGAGAATCTCGAGGCCGTTGCCTTCCTGAGGCAAATCAACGAGGCGCTCTATCGCGACCACCCCTACTCGCAGACGATCGCCGAGGAGTCCACGGCGTGGCCGATGGTGTCGCGCCCCGCCTACCTCGGTGGACTCGGCTTCGGGCTGAAGTGGAACATGGGCTGGATGCACGACACGCTGAAGTACTTCCAGACCGATCCGGTGTTCCGCAAGTATCAGCACAACTCGCTCACGTTCTCGATCTGGTACGCGTTCAGCGAGAATTTCGTGCTGCCGCTGTCGCATGACGAGGTCACTCAGGGCAAAGGCTCGCTGCTCGGCAAGATGAGCGGCGACGAATGGCAGAAGTTCGCCAATCTGCGGCTGCTCTACGGCTACATGTGGGGGCATCCCGGCAAGAAGCTGCTGTTCATGGGATCCGAGTTCGGGCAGAAGCGCGAATGGCAGCACGAGGAGAGTCTCGAGTGGCACGTGCTCAAGTACCCGCTGCATGCGGGCGTGCAGCGCTGGGTGCGCGATCTGAATCGCTTCTACCGCGATACACCGGCGCTGTTCGAGCTCGACTTCGTCCCCGACGGCTTTGAATGGGTCGACTGCAACGATACCGAGGCGAGCGTGGTCGCGTTCCTGCGCAAGGACCGCACCCGCGGCGGCATGGTGCTCGTCGTCTGCAACTTCACGCCTGTGCCGCGCGAGAACTATCGCGTCGGCGTGCCGCGCGGCGGCTTCTGGCACGAGCATCTGAACAGCGACGCCATTGTCTACGGCGGTAGCGGCCAGGGAAATTACGGCGGTGTGGAGGCCGCGCCTCTGCCCGCGCACGGTCGCTTCCACTCTCTGACCTTGAGGTTGCCACCCCTTGCCGCGATCTTCCTCAAAGCCGAGTGAGCACGAGCCGCGCGCAACCGTGCCGCGCTCCGCTGCGACCGCGCGCGCAGGCCCTCCCGAGCACGGCCAACGCCGGGTAGTCATCGAGAACATCACGCCGTGCGTGGATGGCGGACGCTTCCCGATCAAGCGGGTGAGCGGCGAGGTGGTCGTCGTGGAAGCGGATGCCTTCGTCGACGGCCATGATGCGGTCAGCTGCGCTCTGTTGCATCGCACCGAAGGGACCGATGCGTGGCAGCGCGAACCCATGGTGCCGCTGGGTAACGACCGCTGGCGCGCCCGCTTCGCGGTGGAGCAGGTCGGCGGCTGTCTGTATACGGTCGCCGCGTGGGTCGATCATCTGCTCACCTGGCGCAGTGATCTGCTGAAGAAGCACAGCGCCGGACAGGACGTGCAGGTCGATCTGCAGCGGGGCGCGCTGCTCGCCGAGGCGATCGCGATGCGCGCCGGCGCCGATGATGCACAGCGGCTGCGGCAATGGGCGCGGTCGTTGACCGAGGCCGCAGCGGATAGGGCCGAGCGCGTCGCGCGCGCACAGGATCCTGCACTCTACGAGCTCGCCTGGCATTACCCGGATCCCGAGCAGCTGCTGGTGCGGGAGCCGGCGCTCGGGGTCGTGGTCGACCGGCCGCGCGCGCGCTACTCCACCTGGTACGAGATGTTTCCGCGGTCCGCCGCCGCGGAGCCCGGCGCGCACGGCACGCTCGCCGATTGCGAGGCGCGTCTGCCCTATGTCGCCGAGCTGGGATTCGACGTGCTCTACCTGCCTCCCATTCACCCCATCGGTACCACCGAGCGCAAGGGCCCCAACAACCGCCCCGGAGCCGCCGCGCAGGATCCGGGCAGTCCCTGGGCAATCGGCAGCGAGGCGGGTGGCCACAAGTCGATCGATCCAAAGCTGGGGACGTTGGCCGACTTCCGGCGTCTCGTCGCGCGGGCCGCTGAGCTCGGTATGGAGATCGCGCTCGACCTCGCCTTCCAGTGCAGTCCGGACCATCCGTACGTGCGCGAGCACCCCGAGTGGTTCCTGCGCCGTCCGGACGGCAGCGTGCAGTACGCCGAGAACCCGCCGAAGAAATATCAGGACATCTATCCGTTCTATTTCGAGACACCCGCCTGGCGCACTCTGTGGGAAGAGCTCGCGAGCGTCGTCGAGTTCTGGATCTCACAGGGGGTGCGCATCTTCCGCGTGGACAATCCGCACACCAAGCCGTTCGCCTTCTGGGAATGGCTCATCGCGCGCGTGAAGCGCGTCGAACCCGACGTGCTGTTCCTCGCCGAGGCCTTCACCCGACCCAAGGTCATGTACCGCTTGGCGAAACTCGGCTTCACGCAGTCCTATACCTACTTCGCGTGGCGCAATACGCGCCACGCCCTCACCGAGTATTTCCGCGAGCTGTCGACGCCGCCGCTGTGCGACTTCTTCCGACCCAGCCTCTGGCCGAATACGCCGGATATCCTCACGGAGTACTTACAGTTCGGCGGCCGCCCGGCGTTCACCGTGCGGCTGGTGCTCGCTGCGACGCTCGGCGCGAGCTACGGCATCTACGGACCCGCATTCGAGCTCCTGGAGAACGAGCCCCGAGAGCCCGGGAGCGAGGAATACCAGAACTCAGAGAAATACCAGCTGCGCAGCTGGGACATCGCCCGCAGCGACAGTCTCAGGGACCTGATCGCCCGCATCAATCGCATCCGCCGGGAAAGCCCCGCATTGCAGAGCAACGTGGGCCTCACCTTCCATGGCTGCGACAATGACATGCTGATTGCCTACAGCAAGGCGAATGCGGAGCAGTCGGATGCCATCCTCACGATCGTCAATCTCGACCCGCACCATACCCAGTCCGGTTGGCTCGATCTGCAGCTCGCCGCGCTCGGCGTCGAGCGCACCGAGGCCTTCCAGGCACACGACTTGCTTACCGGGTCGAGATTCCTGTGGCGAGGCGCGCGTAACTTCGTGCTTCTGGACCCCCAGCGGGGTCCGGCGCACGTCTTGCGCGTGCGGCGGCGCGTGCGAACCGAACGGGACTTCGATTATTTCCTCTGAGCTCACCGCTGCGCCATGAGCGCGCCCGTTGAACGAACGCCGGTTCCGGAAACACCGGCGCCGCCGCCGGCGCCTGCGCCCGCGCGCGACAACCTCTGGTACCGCGATGCAATCATCTACGAGTGCCACGTGCGCGCCTTTCACGACAGCAACGATGATGGCATCGGCGATTTTCCGGGGCTGACGCGCAAGCTCGAATACATCCACAGCCTCGGTGTCAACACGATCTGGCTGCTGCCCTTCTATCCCTCGCCGGGCAAGGACGACGGCTACGACATCGCCGACTACCGCGACATCCATCCGCAGTACGGCACGCGCGCGGACTTCAAGCAGTTCATCCAGGAGGCGCATCGGCTCGGGCTGCGCATCATCACCGAGCTGGTCATCAATCACACCTCCGATCAACACCCTTGGTTCCAGGCGGCGCGCCGCGCGCCGGCAGGCTCGCGCAAGCGCGACTACTACGTCTGGAGCGACACGACCGACCGCTATGCGGGCACGCGCATCATCTTCACCGACGCCGAGAGCTCGAATTGGGCCTGGGATCCACTCGCCAAGAGCCACTACTGGCACCGCTTCTTCAGCCACCAGCCGGATTTGAACTTCGACAATCCGCACGTCGAGCGCGCGGTCACGCGCCTCATGAAGTTCTGGCTCGATCAAGGCGTGGACGGGCTGCGTCTCGATGCGATCCCGTACCTGGTCGAGCGCGAGGGCACGAGCAACGAGAACCTGCGCGAGACGCACCAGGTGATCCAGCGCATCCGCAAGGTGATCGACGAGCGCTACGCCGACCGCATGCTGCTCGCCGAGGCCAATCAGTGGCCGGAGGACGTGCGCGACTATTTCGGCAGCGGCGACGAGTGCCACATGGCGTTTCACTTCCCGCTGATGCCGCGCATGTACATGGCGATCGCTCAGGAGGACCGCTACCCGATCACGGAGATCATCGACCAGACTCCCGATATTCCGGCGAGCTGCCAGTGGGCGATCTTCCTGCGCAACCACGATGAGCTGACACTCGAAATGGTGACCAGCCAGGAGCGCGACTACATGTACAAGATGTACGCGGTCGATCCGCGCGCGCGCCTCAACCTCGGCATCCGCCGGCGCCTCGCCCCGCTGCTCGAGAACGACACTGATCGCATCAAGCTCATGAACGGGCTGCTGCTGTCGATGCCGGGCTCTCCGATCATCTATTACGGCGACGAGATCGGCATGGGCGACAACATCTATCTCGGCGACCGCAACGGGGTGCGCACCCCCATGCAGTGGAGCCCGGATCGCAACGCGGGCTTCTCGCGTGCCGACCCGCAGCAGCTGTACCTGCCGCCGATCATGGATCCGGTGTACGGATTTCAGGCCGTGAACGTGGAGGCGCAGACACGCGATCGCTCCTCGCTGCTCAATTGGATGAAGCGCATGCTGCTGGTGCGCAAGAGCTCGCAGGCCTTCGGCCGCGGCGCCATGCGCTTCATCCGCCCCGGCAATCGCAAGGTGCTCGCCTATGTGCGCGAGCATGAGGAGGACACGATCCTGTGCGTCGTCAATCTGTCGCGCTCCGCACAGCCGGTCGAGCTCAACCTCGCCGAGTTCAAGGGCATGGTGCCGACGGAGCTCACCGGACGCACACCGTTCCCGCCGATCGGCGAGCTGCCGTATCTGCTCACTCTACCGAGCTACGCGTTCTACTGGTTCCGGCTGAGCCGCGAGGCGCAGGCACCCTCCTGGCACGAGGAGCGCCTGCCACGCGATGACGCGCCGGTGCTGGTGCTGATCGATCGTTGGAACAGCTTCTTTCCGGACCACGTTGCGCTCTGGCGCAGTGGGCTTGCGGCTCGACTGCGCGCGCAGCTCGAGGAGCGCGTGGTGCCGCACTACATCGCGACGCAACGCTGGTATGCGGCCAAGGGCGCCGGCATCGCGCGTGCACAGCTCGCCGATCAGGCGATCTGGACCACAGGCCCGGGCGACTGGCTGATCGCGCTCTTCGACGTGCAGAGCGGCAGCGAGAGTGGCCGCTATTTCATGCCGCTCACACTGGCATTTCAGGATCGCGATGAGACGCGCTGGGGCCGACTGCAGGCGGCCGCCATCGCGCGCGTGCGCCAGCAGGCACGCATCGGCGTGCTCGCCGATGCCTTCACCGACGAGGCATTCTGTCGCGCCCTCGTCGAGCAGATCGGCGCCGGCGCCGAGCAGGCGCTGGCGCACGGCAAGCTGCGCTTCAGTGCGACGGCCGCCTACTCGGAGCTGCGCGGCGATCCACAGGCCGAGCTCGCGATGAGCGTGCCCCTCGCACAGAGCAGCAACACGGCGCTGCGGCTCGGCGAGCGCTTGTTCCTGAAAGCCTTCAGACGCGTGCAGCCGGGCGTCAACCCCGAGCTCGAAGTCGGGCGCTTCCTCACTGAAGTCGCACACTTTCACAACATCGTGCCGCTCGCCGGCGCGGTCGAGTACCTCGGTAACGATGGCTCCATCGCGACCCTGGCGCTGCTGCAGGCCTTCGTCGCCAACCAGGGCGACGGCTGGGACCTCACGCTCAATTATCTGGCACGCTTTCTCGAGGAGCGGCGCACGGCGGCGCCCGTGCCGCACGATGTGCACGGCGCCTATCTCGCGCTGACGCACACGCTCGGACAGCGCACAGCCGAGCTGCACCGCGCGCTTGCAACGCCGACCAGCGACAGCGCCTTCGCCGCCGAGCCGATCACGGCCAAGGATATTTCGCTGTGGCGCGCACGGGTGCGGCAGGACGCGCTCACGATGTTCGAGCTGCTCGCCCGAGCCGCCGACTTGCCCGACGCGGTGCGCGAGGATCTCCGGCTGCTCGAGACGCATCGCGAGGCGCTGCTGGCACGCATCGCTGCGACCGCGCCACGCGCCCCCCGCGGACTCAAGATCCGCGTGCACGGGGATTTTCATCTCGGCCAGGTGCTGTTGCAGCGAAACGATTTCATCATCGCGGATTTCGAGGGCGAGCCGTCGCGGCCGCTCGCCGCGCGGCGCGAGAAGAGCTCCCCGATGCGCGACGTGGCCGGGATGCTGCGCTCCTTTGCCTACGCGCGACGGGTCGCGCTGCGCCGCTGCAGCTTGCAGGCGCACGAGGACTGCACACCGCTCGACTCACAGCTCGCAGCCTGGGAGCGTGAAGCGCGCGGCGCTCTTCTCAAGGCCTACGACCGCAGTGCCCGGGCGGGCAAACTGTACGCGGATTTGGACGAGACGTTGCCGCTGCTCGAGCTGTTCGAGCTCGAGAAGATGCTCTACGAGCTGTGTTATGAGCTGCGCAACCGGCCCGATTGGGTGCCGATCCCGCTGAGCGGCTTGCTCGCGCTGCTACAGCGCGGCAACACAGCGGCGCAGCTCGGAAGCTTCGCATGAATGATCGCAGCCCACCGCACGAGCAGCCCGAGGCTGTGATGCAGGGGCGCAGAGGTGCACCGGGCGAGCGCAGCGTGCACACCACCGATCGCGCGGGCAGCGTCGATGCGCGCATGACGGCTGTGTGGCCGGGGCGTCCTTATCCGCGCGGTGCCACTTGGGACGGCGAGGGAGTGAACTTCTCGTTCTTCTCCGCGCACGCGACTCGCGTGGAGCTGTGCCTGTTCGATGCCACGGGCCGGCGCGAGGTGCAGCGCATCGAGCAGCGCGAGCGCACCGATCTGATCTGGCATTGCTACCTGCCAGAAGCGCGCCCCGGCCTGCTCTACGGCTATCGCGTTCACGGACCCTACGATCCGGAGCAAGGCCATCGCTTCAACCCGAACAAGCTGCTCATAGAGCCGTATGCCAAGCTGCTCGAGGGCCGCCTGCGCTGGAGTGATGCGCACTTCGGTTACCGCGTCGGCCATGCGCGCGCGGATCTCTCCTTCGACAGGCGCGACAGCGCGAGCGGCATGCCCAAGTGCCGCGTGATCGATCCGGCCTTCACCTGGGCCGATGATCGCGCGCCGCGCACTCCGTGGGCGGATACCGTGATCTATGAAGCGCACGTGCGTGGGCTGACCATGCGCCACCCCGAGGTGCCGTCGGAGCTGCGCGGGACCTACGCGGGCCTCGCCACCGCCCCAGTGATCGATCACCTGCTCAGACTCGGGATCACCGCCCTCGAGCTGATGCCGGTACATGCCTTCGTCGATGACCGCCATCTGCTCGATCGCGGGCTGCGCAATTACTGGGGCTACAACACCATCGGCTTCTTCACGCCCGAGATGACCTACAGCGCCACGGGCGGTATCAACGAGTTCAAGACGATGGTGAAGACGCTGCACTCCGCGGGCATCGAGGTGATCCTCGACGTGGTCTACAACCACACCGCCGAAGGCAATCAGCTCGGTCCGACGCTGTGCTTTCGCGGCGCCGACAACGCTTCCTATTACCGCCTGACCCCCGACAACCTGCGCTACTACATGGACTTCACGGGCACGGGCAATACCTTGAACCTGCAGCAGCCGCAGGTGCTGCAGCTGATCATGGACTCGCTGCGCTACTGGGTTCTCGAGATGCATGTCGACGGGTTCCGCTTCGATCTCGCCGCGGCACTTGCGCGCGAGCTCTACGACGTGGACCGCCTCGGCTCGTTCTTCGACACCATCACCCAGGACCCCGTGCTCTCGCAGGTCAAGCTCATCGCCGAGCCCTGGGACGTGGGTGCCGGCGGCTACCAGGTGGGGAACTTCCCGCCCGGATGGAATGAGTGGAACGATAAATACCGCGACGGCATGCGCTCGTACTGGAAGGGCGACGGCGGGCTGATCGGCGAGTTCGCGCGGCGCTATTCCGGCTCCGCGGATCTCTACGAGGCTGGCGGCCGCAAGCCGCACGCGAGTGTCAATTTCGTCACGGCGCACGACGGCTTCACGCTCGAGGACGTGGTCAGCTACAACCAGAAGCACAACGAGGCGAATGGCGAGGACAACCGCGACGGCACCGACAATAACCGCTCCTGGAACTGCGGTGCAGAGGGACCCACCGCGGATCCCGGCATACGCGGCCTGCGGGCGCAGCTCAAGCGCAATCTGCTCGCGACGCTGCTGCTGTCGCAGGGCGTGCCGATGATCCTCGGGGGCGATGAGCTCAGCCGCACGCAGCGCGGCAACAACAACGCCTACTGCCAGGACAACGAGATCTCCTGGCTCGACTGGGAGCTGAACGACGAGCAGCGCGACTTTCTGGCTTTCGTCGAGCGCATGATCGCGCTGCGCCGCCGCCATCCCGTGTTCGCGCGCCGGCGCTTCCTGCAGGGTCGGCCGATCGCCGGGGCCGGCATCAAGGATGTCGCCTGGCTCACGCCGGCGGGCACGGAGATGACGGGCGCGGAGTGGGACCAGGAATTCGCGCGTGCCCTCGGCGTCTATCTCGCCGGGGCAGCGCTGGAGCGCGTGGACCGACGTGGACGTCCCTTGAAGGACGACAACTTTCTCGTGCTCTTCAATGCGCACTACGAGCCGATCGAGTTCGCGCTGCCGCAATTTCGGCCCGACTACGGCTGGCTGCGCGTGCTCGACACCAGCGAGCCGTTGATGCCGCAGGTGCGCGTCGCTGCAGCGAGCTATCCGCTGCAGGGACGCTCGCTCGCCCTGCTCATGGAAACTCGATGAGCGCTGCGCGCTACATGCACTCGATGCCCTTCGGCGCCACGCTGCTGGCCGATGGCTCGGTGCGCTTTCGGCTGTGGGCACCTGCTGCGCGGCGCGTGGAGCTCGTGCTGTATGCCGATGCGCGCACACGCACGCTCGCGGTTCCGGAGTGCGCCGGAGGCTTCTTCGAGCTCACGACCGACGCCGCGGGCAGCGGCTCGCTGTATCGCTACCGCATCGATGGCGCGCGGGAGGTTTCCGACCCGGCCTCGCGCTGCAATCCGAACGATGTTCACGGCCCGAGCACCGTCATCGATCCACTCGCGTTCGAGTGGCGCGACACCGACTGGCGCGCCCGCCCGTGGGAGGCGGCGGTCATGTACGAGTTGCACGTCGGCACCTTCACGCCCGCAGGCACCTTTGCCGGTATCGAGGCGCGGCTCGAGCACCTGGTCGAGCTCGGCGTGACCGTGATCGAGTTGATGCCGATCGCGGATTTTCCGGGCGCGTACGGCTGGGGCTACGACGGCGTCCTGCCGTTTGCTCCCGAGGCGCGCTATGGCACGCCCGACGATCTCAAGCGCCTCATCAGCGCCGCGCACCGTCACGGCCTGGCCGTGATGCTCGATGTCGTCTACAACCACTTCGGGCCCGAGG
>Ga0335077_10000832_pt1 | contig 35060 bp, 27 predicted proteins | sample Lox_Sample_31_FD_207151 | JGI IMG/M metagenome (GOLD analysis project Ga0335077, IMG submission 207151) | Soil microbial communities from Loxahatchee National Wildlife Refuge, Florida, United States - Lox_Sample_3.1 | ecosystem: Environmental > Terrestrial > Soil > Wetlands | place: USA... | reverse complement strand
GCCCAGATCGTGCGCGATCTCAGTGGTGGTCAGCATGCTGCGCCCGACAAACGCCACCTTGCGCCCGTATTCGTCGGCCAGATCGAGGATCTGCTGCAAACGATGGATGGAGCTGCTGAAGCAGGTGATGACCAGTTTGCGCGGCGAGCGCACGAACAGATCCTCCAGGCGCGGGGCGACGGCGCGCTCGCTCTCGGTGTAGCCCGGGCGGTCGACGTTGGTCGAATCGGAGAGCAGCAGCAGCACGCCGCGCTTGCCATAAGCCGCAAAGGTGTGCAGATCGAACAGCGCGTTGTCGGTGGGCGTGGGATCGACCTTGAAATCGCCGGTGTGGATGACCACCCCGAGCGGAGTAGTGATCGCCAGCGCTACGCACTGCACGATGGAGTGCGTCACGTGGATAAATTCGATCGAAAACGGGCCCAGATCCAGACGCTCGCCCGGCTTGACGACATTGAGACGCGCCTGGTCGAGAAGCTGATGTTCCTCGAGCCTGCGCTCCACCAGCGCGAGCGTGAACGCAGTGCCGTAAACCGGGACGTTCAACTGCGCCAGCAGGAACGGAACGGCGCCGATATGGTCCTCATGGCCGTGCGTGAGAATCACGCCGCGGACGTGTGGGGCGTTTTGCTCGAGATAGGAAAAATCAGGCGTGACGATATCGACGCCCATCAGCTCGGCGTCAGGGAACATCATGCCCGCATCGATGACGATGATTTCGTCGCCGAAGCGCAAGGCCATGGAGTTCATCCCGAACTCGCCCAGTCCTCCGAGCGGGATGACCTGCAATTTCTGATCGGACATGTATGAAGTTCAAGGGTAACAGAGTTGGATCTATCGAGCCGTATCTCAGCGCAGCCACAGGACCATCTGGTCCTCATCGACGAACGATCCGTCGATCGACAGCGCATGCTTTTCGCGCCCGTAAATCTCAAAACCCAGCGAAAGGTACAGTCGCCGCGCCGCGATCTGGTCCACCGAGACGGTCAGCATGATCTTCTCGATACCGGGATTGGCCCTGGCGCGCTCGATCAGCTGGGTCAGGAGCCCTCGCGCGATGCCTTGATTGCGCCACGTCGGCTGAACGTAAACGCCCCAGATGACGGCTTTGTGGCGGCTCTTGAGGCGCATGTTTCGCGCCAATCCGGCCATGCCTACCAGTTGTCCGCCGGGAGCGAATGCGCCCATGACGAACTGGTCGTCCGAAGAAGCGCTCAGGCGTCTGGCGACGGCCTCGACAGGCGTGGCGTCGTGTTCGGCGAGAGACTCGGAGAAGGCGCGCGGTTCGAGCTCCAGGCGCTCGCGGCGAAGGCGCTGAAAGGCATCCAGGTCGGCGCGGGTCAGCGCCCGGATCTCCATTCGTTCAGTTTACTTGAACGCCCGATACGGCTCCGTCGGTGACGCGCACCAGGCCGACGTCGCCATGATCGGAAACGAAGCGGTAGATTTCGAGCAGGTGACCGTTGTCGTACATGGTGATGTGAATGGCCGGGAATCCGAGCTTCAGGAACGCTTCGCGCGGGGTGCCCACGGCGATCTTCTTGAGGTCCTGCGCGGTGGCTTGCGGCGAAGGTGGAGGAGGCACGGCGATCGCGGGCATCGGCTCGGGCGCGGTCGCCACCGTCCTGACCGGACGATGATAAGCGTGGTGAATGGGCGGCGGAGGAGGCACGGAAGGCGCGCCCACCCTCGCCGGCGTGCGTTCCCGGGTGCTCTCGGAGTGCGGCACTCCGGGCCCCACGTCAAACAAAGGAGCGCTGTCGTCCTTGGATTTGTCCTTGGATTTGTCCTTAGACTTCCCCGCGTTAGCAGACGCTGCTTTGGCCGTGGTCTTGTCGACTTTATCGAAGATGTTGCTCAGTGCGTCGCTCACTTTCTTGCCCGCGACGCCGCCGGCCGTCCCGCCCGCCGCGGCTGCGGCATGCTCCACCAGCGATTGCGCGGAGAGCGCTGTACCTAGAAGTACGACCAGCCAGATGAATTTCATATGCAGTACCTCTCTGATGATCGTAACAGATTGTTTTTAATAGAGATACAGAACATTCCCCTTAGTCCTGTTCTCAAAAACGCCTCAGCACCACTAACTGGTGGGTACAGTATGCATCGTGTTCGCAGTTTGCGCGATCCCCTGCGTGCGAGTTCGCCCTTACTTGAACATTACCGGAACGTTTATGTGGAAAAGCGAATTCGCCACCGCCGCATCGAATCCCGCGATGTTGCCGAGAATATTCGGAAGCGAGACCGTGCTCAACGAGATTATCGAGAAGGTGGGAGGCATCGCCAACAGAATCGATATTGGGATCGTGAACTTTCCCGCCAAAACCGGTGCGGCGCATTGGAACCCGACATAGTACGGCCCGCTCGCCCCGACGGTTTGGGCGAAAACCGTGATATCGACATAGCCGTTCGAATCTCCGCCCGTCCATGTAAGCGTCAGCGGACTGGATCGAGCGATCTGGCTGCCCTGAATCGTGGACTGATTGCTCCACGTAACGGGCTGCGGAACCGGAAAATTGAAGCTCAATGGTCCGACGTCGGGTCCGCCTGAGCCATTTGAAAACATCCAGGTGCCGCCGGGAAGCGCTGCGGTTCCAAGGCCGCCGCCGTAGATGCCGGGGGCGGCGCCTTGCTGCACACCGAGATTGTACGGCGGTCCGGAAGGTGGCGTGAGAGTGATGGTCGGGCCGGCGTTCAGGAGAGTAAAATCCAGGGGGCCGTTGGCTTGTGGGTTGGCGTTAATTCCGACGTAGCAGCTTCCAAAACTCGGTTCGACGTTGTTCTGGGCGGCGATATTCGCAATCTGGGCCTGCGTCCCCTGCAAGAAGATGACCTGCGCGCTGTCGTCCGTGCTGGTAGTGGCGTTGCCGTTAGCGCTGAGGTTCACCGAGGTGTTTTGCTCGGTTTGCACATAAAACACCTTCGCGCTGCTGAGATTGAGGTCGGATGAGCTGACAACAGTCGTCGGGTCGGAGCACGTTCCACCGTCGGTAGCGGACAAGGCAATCACGGGCCCATTGCTCTCGATCACCGTTGCCCCGTTGGCCGTCTGCACGACAACCGATACATTGCATCCCAAAGGAGCATTTGGAGGCACGACAAAATTAATCTGATCGAGCCCCGGGAATGTCCCCGGCGACCGTCCCCAATAGCTGAGAGATTGCGATGGGACTCCACCGACGTAAACCGTAGGCGCGGGCCCAATATTTCCCGAGGGAGGCGATCCGGTATCGTCCCCATTGGGTGTCGCGCCGAGGCCGGTCCCCCAAATGGTCAGAGTGTCGCCCGGTTTCGCGGTATTGGTGCCCGTTACGGGCACGTAATTCTCAAAGGTCACCGAGGCGGTGTTGAGAACGCCGATACCATTGTTGGCAAACTCAATCTGATTGTTGGAAATGCCGAATCCCGACTGAACAACACTCACCGGCCACTGTCCCGTCTGATTGTTGTAGTTCAAGCTGACACTGCCGTTTCCGACGGGAGTATTCGACGGCATTACGGCCACCACAATGTCCCCGCGAGTGAAGAAAATCGGCGCATTGACCGTGGTTCCGTTCACGTTCACCGAGACCGACGTCCCCGCCTGGGTATTCTGCAAGGGAAGCGATGCCACGCTCAATGTGGCAGGACCCATGCCGCCGTTGCCATACACCGCGAATAAAGATCCTTGCGCGATTCCATAATTCGGCATCCCGGGCGGAATGTTGCTCGAGACGTTGACCACCCCGGTGATGTCCGGCGCCGTGGTCGTGTAAGTGACCTGAACGATCGGCCCGGCATAGCTGAACGAGCCGGTTGCCGATCCGGACGCGCCCGCAACAGTCGCGACCCCTCCGCCCGGCGGGTTGAACGATGCTGCATCGAGAGTGCCGCTCCCGCTGATATTGGTTTCCACAAGATCGATCAGCAGCGGGCCCGAGCTGTATGAATAAACGAACGGAGTCTGGAAGACAATGTTGAGATCGAACGCGCACGGCGCACCATTGTTCGCCGCGCAGCCGTCGCTCTTCAAAGAGAGGTTGCTGCCCGAAAACACCATTGTCTTATTTGCTCCGACGTTGTTTGCGAACGTCGAGCTCATCAGCGGCACGGTACCGTTGGAATTGGGGAAATTCGGGCTGTTCGAGAGAGTCACGGTTAAGCTGCCGATACTCTCCGTGACCGGGCCGGTACCGGGAGCGGCGCGGAACGAAATTCCGGTGATAGTGATCGGGCTGGAGTGAAACTGTCCGGACCCGAGCAGTTCCTGGAACTCGATCGACACCGGTGTCGCGGGAACCTGGAACTCAGAGCTATTTCCTGCCGACGTTGCCAAGTTGTTTGGGACGACCAAAGTAGTTCCGGCCGATGACAGGGCTGTGATCGCAAAAACGACTACGATAGTGTGAACCTTTTTCACAGAATCCTCCCGAGTTGAAAAATTCGAGTCCTTTTGTCCGCTATCCTCCCAAACGGAAAAACTGCGGCAGCCGGACCATTCTCGTTGCGGCTCCCCTGCGGTTCGGGTAAAATCTGAAGTTCGATGCAGGAACCCACTGGACCAGGGGAAGTTACGGTTCTGCTGGAGCGAATTCAGGGCGGGGATCGCCGCGCGGTTTCCGATCTGGCTACGCTCGCGTTTCCCGAATTGCGCCGCCTGGCGGCTGCCTGTCTGCGAAACAGCGCTCCCGGCCACACGTGGTTTCCGACAGACCTGGTGAACGAACTTTGGGTTCGGCTGCTACGTCGCGAGCGGATCGACTACCAAAACCGCGCTCATTTCCTCGGCGCAGCCGCCCATCTGATGCGCGCTCTGGTGGTCGACCACGCACGCATGCGCGCCGCGGGCAAGCGATCGCCCTCGGTAGGCGGTTGGCTGGCGGATGCTTTTGACCCGCATCTCGAGTTTTCCGAAGCCGAAGCGGCGGAACTCGTGGCGCTGGCCGAAGCGCTGGACCGGCTCGCCGCGATGAGTGAACGGCAGGCGAAGATCGTCGAAATGCGTTATTTCGCCGGCTTCACGGTGGAAGAAACCGCGGATGCAATGGGGCTGTCGCCGACGACGGTCAAGCGCGAGTGGGCGGCGGCTCGCGCATGGCTGCATGGGGAACTACGGGCACCCGGGTGAGCCAGGCGCAACGGCCACATCGCGAACGGTTCGCGCTCCGTCAGAGGTTCGGCATGGCTTTCGCAAATGTCCGTCACGAAGATCCACCCACGTTCGTGAATGGATACCGGCCGATCTCGTCCTAAACGGAAAAATCGCGACCACCGGACCATATTCGACGACGTTATTTTTTTATTGCGAGGACTCCCGGACCCTTATAGAATCTGTTCAAGACATGGACGCCTCGCAATGGAGCCGGGTCAGCGACGTATTCTCCCGGGCGATCGAACTGGATTCCCCCGCGCGCCTGCGCCTGCTCCAGGCAGAAGCCGAAAACGTCCGGAATGAAGTAGAGCGGCTCCTGGGCGAGCATCAGCGCGGCGGCATTCTGGACCGGGCGATTCTCGCGAATTCGGAAATCGAACATCGCAGCGGGGAGCTTCTCAACGGGCGCTACCGTATTGAGCGATTTCTGGCGCGCGGGGGCGCCGGCGCGGTTTATCTGGCGCGCGATGAACAGATCGCAGGGCGGGCGGTGGTGGTCAAGTTCCTGGAGCACCACGATCCCTGGTTCAAGAACAAATTTCGCGAGGAGATGGAGGCGCTTGCCCGCATCGATCATCACGGTGTGGTCGGCGTCCTCGATGCGGGCCAAACACCTGACCGCCTGCCGTTCCTGGTGATCGAACATATCGACGGCGTCACTCTGCGCCCCGAAATTCAGAAAGGGCCCATGAATCGCCTGCGCGTTGCGCGGCTGATTCGCCAAATCGGCGACGCAGTTTTCGCGGCGCATGAAAAGGGAGTCCTGCACCGCGATCTCAAGCCTGAAAACATCATGCTGGAGCGCGCCGGGAGTCGCGAGGAAACCGTCCGCCTGATCGATTTCGGCATCGCCCGCGTGGAGCGGCCGGAGCAGGGGACGCGCACGCTTACCACGCGATTTGCCGGAACCACGATGTATATGGCGCCGGAGCAGTTGACGGGTCATCCGCAGGCGTCAAGCGATGTCTACGCGATGGGCGTGCTCGCCTATGAGATGCTGAGCGGACGCCGCCCCTTTCCCGCCGAAAGCCCGGTGGAGCTGTACCAGGATCAGCGCGCCGGTGCCAGCAGCGACCTTCATCGCTTGCGCCCTGAAGTTCCCGCCGCGGCCGTTCGAATGATCCTGAAACAACTTTCTTTCCGCCCCGATGACCGCAGTCGAACCGCGCGGGAAGCCGGCGAGCAGATCGCCGCAGGGCTGGAAGGACAGCTCACAGAATTATGGCCGCGCCGCAGCTTCGTGGGAGCGCTCGCCGGCGGCGCAAGCTTGCTCGCAGCCGGAACCTACATCTGGTCGCGATCGCGCCCGCTCCATCCCTCCGAGCGCGTGATTGAGGTCGCCATGGGGAGCGAAATTCTGGAGCACGGCTTTCACAAGGACCGGGACATTAGCTACCAGTCGCTGGTGAACGCGGAGGCCACACGGCTGGAATCGATTCGTGTCTGGACTGCCGACCAAGGCGAATACTTTCATCCGCTGACCGCCGTCCAGGCCCGTGAAGCGCAGCTCAAGGGCTGGACTCTGACCATTGAGGCCGCGCTGGAGCAGGGCCGGATGTATTGGGCCATCGATAGTCCCCGCGCGCCATGCCGCTATTCGGCCTACCTGCAACGTAACCCGGATAATACCGACACCGTAGGCTGCGTGCTGATCGTCGCTCCAGCGCATCAGGGAATCGATCGGGTTCTCCCCGGACCAACCGGTGCGCGCCACCGGATGGTAATGAAATGGACGCCTTCGACCGAGGCGGAATTCTGGGTAGACGGTCGAAAGCTGGTTTCGGGTTATCGCGGAACCGCGGAATTTCGCTATGCGCGGGGGCTGACGTTCGGCGCGACTCGCTATCGCAGCGGAAAAGCCGCCGCCCGGTTCTGGACAATCCGGCTGGAAATCGCTTAGTTGCCCGCCGCGCCGTTCTTTCCAGGCCAAACCGTCCCCTCCTGCGCCAGCAAAGAACACGGGAGCGCCTAGCTGAACGATGATGTAAGGGAGGTTCGTACCGCCAAAGAGAATGCCGGCCGAGCTGAACTCAATCTTGGAGGTCCACGCACTCAAAGTCACCTTTGATGAACGAACGGTCCTCTCGGGCCTTGATTTTACGGTCTCCCGCGGAGAAGCCCTGGCGATCATCGGTCCCAACGGCAGCGGTAAGACGGTTCTTTTCCGAGCGCTGATCGGCGCCATTCCGTATCAGGGGACGATTCGCTGGGCATCTGGCGTCCGCCTCGGGTATGTGCCGCAAAAAATTGACATCGAGCGGGATCTTCCGATCACTGGCAAAGATCTCCTTCGGGCTAAACTGAATATCTCAGGCGCAAAAAAGCAAGACATCCTGCGCGCACTGGAGCGCCTTGATCTGAATCAGGATGCCCTGCGGCAACCGATCGGAAGCATGTCTGGCGGGCAGTTTCAGCGGCTGCTGGTCGCCTTCGCGCTGATCGGCCATCCGGACGTTCTGCTTCTGGACGAGCCAGCGGCGGGAATCGATCTTCCGGGGCAGGATGCTCTCAACACAGCGCTGTACCGGCTTCAAAAAGAAGACCAGGTCACGATCCTCTTAATCTCGCATGATCTGAGCGTTGTGTATCGGTATGCGTCCAAGGTTCTGTGCCTGGCGCGAGAACACATCTGCCTGGGCGAGCCGCGAGTGGTCCTGACGCCCGAACGATTGTCCGAGCTGTACGGAAAGCCGATCAGTTTTCACTCCCACGATGACGGACTTTAATTCCTTGATCGTTTCCGCGACCATGGCGGCCGCGGCCGGACTGGTTGGCTGCTTCGCCGTCATGCGCAAAATGACGCTCGCCGCGGATGCGTTTTCCCACGTCGCTCTGCCGGGAATCGGCTTGGCCGTCATTTTAAAATTAAATCCGCTGGTCGGTGCTCTCATGGCACTGCTCGCGGGCAGCGTCCTGATTTGGACAGTGGAGCGGAAAACGAAATTGTCCGCCGAGGCCATCACCGGCGTCGTGTTCTCCGTTGCGCTGGCGGTCGGAGCCTTGACAGCGACTGGTGAGGAACTGATCGATGCCCTGTTTGGCATGCCATCGCGCATGACCATCACAGAAATGACGTTCGGCCTCGCGGCGGCGTGCGCGGTGATTGTATTCATTCTTCGAATGCGGGATCGTCTGCTGATTTCTCTCGTATCCGGTGAGGTTGCAATCGCGTCGGGGATCGCGGTCTCGAAGCTGGAGTTGTCGTTCCTGGTCGCGTTTGCGCTGACGATCGCCTTGGGGATGCGTTATCTCGGCGTGTTACTGATGGGATCGCTGATCATCATTCCAGCGACAGTGGCGAAGCGCTTTGCGCGAAGCATCGGTGAAATGTTCGCAATTTCTGTCGGCGCCGCATTATTCTCGACGATGAGCGGCACCGAGCTGGCGCTGTGGGCGCACCGGCCCTCCGGGCCCGTCATTGTCGCCATCGCGGGCAGCCTGTTCTTCTTGAGCCTTCTTAAATCTCGCCGGACCGGCGCACGACTCGATGGGTGAACTGACCCAATCGAGCGCATAGAGGATCCGCTTTCCCCCGCATATCTCCGTTCGGCCTGCAACCTCGTGACGGTGCATCTTTCGGGAGACGCTGGAATTTCCCTGTTTCGAAACGACGGAAGCGCGCTTGCAACTCAATTTGTACGGTGTACATTACTGAATAATATTGGAGGTTCCAATGGCTCGAAATACCGGCGAACGTTTTGTTTGCGAGAAGTGCGGGGCGGCGCTCGTGTACGAAAAAGCCTGTCCCTGCTCCGAAGGCAATCCGCATGCCCACTCCGAGATTTGCTGCGGCCAGCAAATGAAGGCTGTAGACAAGAGCACGTCGAAGAAGAAGCACTAAATCATCTCTTAGCTCGGCCCACGCACGATCTTGCGGTGCGCCTCGGCTGGATTTACGAAGGTCTCCAGGCCGCACTTTCTTTGGTGTACGAAAAGCTTGAACTTGGGGTAGGCCGCAATCGAGTGCTGACGCACACCGCATCGCAGGGGAAACGTATGCCCTCTGGCGCGGCAACAACTCGAGAGGATCGCCGCGCCTGTGGGGAGCTGACGATGAGCACCGTGGGCTCGAGCCGTCGACTCGCTCGGCGACGCGCGATCAGGAGACTTCGGAACCACGGAAAATCTGAACCTTCAGAAAGTCCAGAGCGAAGAGATAAACAATGACCGCTCCCAGCAACCCGATGACAACCATTGCCGGGAGCGGTGTCATCCAGACTCCCGTGATCGCGAGCAAGCCGACGATCGCAATGTCCGCAATGGAAGCCACGAGCATCCAGCGGCTCGGAGGGGAGCGCCAGAAGTGACTTCGCTCGCGCACCAGATACACGGTTCCCTGCCCCCCGGAGACAAGTGTCAGAAACGCCAGCGTCTGGATTTCTTTCGTTGAGAAATTTAAAACATCGCGCCCAACCAGCAGCATCGAAAGTGAGAACGTCACGATCAGCGCGGCGAGAGGAATGGCCGTCATCATCAGCGATCGAATATCCCAGCGGTCCGGATGCTGAGAGAACGAAACATGATCCGTCGCGATGGACATCGTAACGAAGTCATTGGTGAACAGCAAGAGCACGATGAGCAGTGGCGTGATCACCAACGTGCGCGTGAGAATTACGCCCAGAGAAAGGAAGAGTGCGATCTCGATGGTCTTGATGATCTTGTTCAGCGTGTAGGTGAGCATCCGCTGATAAATCCGGCGGCTGGTCTCGATTGCGGCAACCACGTCGACGAGTCCGGGTTTCGTGAGCACGATGCTGGCCGCTGCTTTGGCTACGTCGGTTGCGTTTGCCACCGCGACGCCGACTTCCGCCTGCTTGAGTGCGGGGGCGTCATTCACGCCGTCGCCGGTCATGCCCACCGTGTGACCGGCGCCCTGCAAAGCTTCGACCAGCCGAAACTTGTCTTCCGGGAAAACGCCCGCGAAGACATCGCATTCCGCGGCAGCCGCGCGCGGATCCGTGCGGATTCGATCCGGCGGGCACGCATTTCCGGTTATCCCGACCGTCGCCGCGACCGTTCGCGCCGTCGCCAGCCCGTCGCCTGTGACCATGAGGACGCGAATCCCGAGACTGTGCAGGCTCGCCACCAGTTGAGCGGAATCCTCGCGGGGAGGGTCCAGAAGCGCGACGAACCCGGCGACTGTCATTAACTGTTCCGAACCGGCGGCGACCGCCAGAACCCGATATCCCTCCGTGGCAAGTTGCTCCGCATCGAGTGGAGACGTTGTGCGGGTCAGTCCGGCTACTGCCGCGGGCGCGCCTTTCACGATACGCATCAAGCCGGCGCCGTGCTTTACCCAAGCCTCTGAGTATTTGGTGGACGGCTCGAATGGAATGAATTTTTGAATCGTGTATTCCGCATTGCTTCCCATTTGGCTACGAAAGGCGCGGAGAATCGCAAGATCGATCGGATCTTGAGTCGCTTCGTCGGAAGCCAGGGCGGCGAAGCGAAGAACGTCCTCCGTGGAATACGGCGGCGCCGGCTTCACGACCGCGACGGACAATTCATTCTTCGTGAGCGTGCCGGTCTTATCCGTCGCGAGCGTATCCATCGCCGCGGCCTCCTCGATCGCCGACAGGCGGCTCACAAGCACGCCTCGTCCGGCGAGCTCTCGGGTGCCTACCGCCGAGGCCAAGGTAAACGTGGCGGGCAGCGCCACCGGAATCGACGCCACGAGAAGCATCACGCAGAAAGGAAGAATGTCGGAAAAGCCGATTCCCGCATTCAGGCTGTAAACAAAAACCGCGATGGCGAGGGCCGCGTCAAAAGCGACCAGGTACTTGACGACGGTGAAGATCATCTGCTGAAGGTGGCCGGCGGTCTTCGCTTCGCGTACCAGCTCCGCCGTTTTCCCGAAGTACGTGCGGCTTCCCGTGGCCGTGACGACGGCGGTTGCTTCACCCCGCTTGACGACACCGCCCGTGAACACCGTGGCGCCGGTTTCCGCATCGCTCGGTGTCGATTCGCCGGTGACCGCCGAATGATCCACCAGGATGTCGCCGCTAGCGACCTGCGCGTCTGCGGGAACCAGATCGCCCACGCGCAAATGGACCAGATCTCCGGGAACGAGGTTCTCCGCGGGAAGGCGCTGCCATGCGCCATCGCGCTTCACCCGGACCTGAATCGTCAGCCGTTGCCGCAGCAAAGCAAGCGCCTGTTGCGCCTGTTTCTCCTGAAGAAAACTGAGTCCGGCGTTGAACACCAGCAGACCGGCGATCACTCCCGCCTCGATGTTCTTACGCAGCAGGATTTCGAGGACGATCGCGGCTTCGAGCATCCACGGCACAGGAGCCCAGAACTTCCCGGCGAAGTCCCGCAGCGGAGACGGACGTGGCTCGGCGACAGCGTTCCGCCCATATTGCGCGGTAAGCCGGTCCGCTTCCTGTGTCGTCAGGCCGCCCGGAACTGCGAAATTTGCGCCGGACGCCGTAGGCAGCCTCCACATTCATTATGCGCAGCGGGCACATCATTGTGATTCGGGTTCAAGAACCCTACCGGTCAGCGGATCGTCCACGCCTTCGACCATAATCCGCCGGCAATGGTGATGACGAAAGATAAGCAAATGGATGCTCAAAGTTCCACCCTTGAGTTCCGCCTTTGCCTCCTCAACCTCCGTGCCCGTTGGCAGAGGAATTACCCTGCGGCCAGCCCTGTGGACCGAGTCATCATGACGCTGTTCCACGTCGATGATGACGGCAAACTCCGTGACCTCGACCCAAACCTCGTCCTTTCGGACTCCGGGAAGGTGCGCGGTGATCAAAAGCCCATCTTCTGTCCGCCGCACCCAAACGGGAAAGCCGCGCAGTTCAGCGCTGAGAGCCCGAAGCCGGCGCCACAAACCTGGCTTGCGAGGATGCGCGGCTTTCGAAACTGGTGGACTTGCCTCCGATTCTGACGGCTTCGTCGACGCACCTGGCACAGGAGTATCCTTGCCCGAAGTAAATGCAATTGTCGTACCGCCCTACACGCGTCATGTGCATCACGCAATCTTTACGTCAATCTTCAAGGCTTTGCGGCTTGCGCGCTGTGATATCTCGATGGTGGCGGTTCGCCCCGCCTCACCTGCGCCTCACCACCCAGCTCCATACAATTCACCCGCGCCGTATCGCGATGAATCTGCCGCGTCCCGCATCATTTCAACCATTGCTTCCTCCACTTCCCGGGCGATCGAGCGGATCCCTTTTCAGCATCTCCGTCGGCCGGGTGTAGGTTCCGTTGGAGCCATACACAGAAATCCGGCACGGCAGCGCCGCCGAAACGGCGGCATCGGCTTCCAGTACACGCTTTGCCTGCAACGGACTACAGACCTCATAAATTCGGCAATCCATTTCGAGGTCCACGCCCTTTTTCTTTAACGTGTCGCGCAAGTCGTGAACAGCGAGAATCCCAAAACGATGGCACGCTCAACAGTGCGCAGGGGCATGCCCCACCTGTTGGATACTGGTCGATCCAATGACGGACTTCTCCGGCAAAAAATTGGCCTTCTGGCCGGAGCGATCATCGAGTCCTCCGCAACTGAATCTGTTGGGCGGTAAGCCGGGCGCTTGTGACCCGATCCGCGGTCAACCGGACAGCATCCCGCGTCTGACGAAGCGAGATTGCAACGCCATTCCTGGAAATACGGCTGACTACCGGAGCGACCATCCAGCGCAGAGAAGCCGGGATGTCGCGGCTTAACGCGACCGCTTCCACTTCCACGTACACCCCGCCGTCCCTTTCTTCGAAGCGGGCGATGCTGTAGACGCGCCATAGGCATCCGCACCCGTTATCGGCGGCCAGTTTTTTCTCGTCCGGCTGGCGGTAGTTCTCGATCTGCTGAATGCGTGTGCTGGAAGCAAGGCTGTACCAGCGGCTTGCATCCACCGGATAATAAGTGGCGCGGTATCGTGCATCGATTGCCGCATTGACGAATAGAACTTTCTGGACCCAGATTATTTCGAAGTTGTTTTCCTGCTCGAACTGATCCAACGATTTCGAATCGACCACGGCAGGCTTGTAAAAATCCTTGTATCGGTCAAAGTCGCGAACCACGGCCAGGACATCGCCGACTTTCACCCCAGGGATGAAAACGGCTCCGATCCAATCGTGGATCAAGCCGTGCGGCACGGCTCGCCATTCGTGAGCACCGAGCGATGAAACCACGACTTCACCTTGGTGAACCCGATTGACTCGCGCCGGTTCTTCATCCATCCAGAGAAATGGTTTTTCGCCGGCCAGCCGTACCTTCAAGCGCGCATCAACGGACCCCAGGTAGTGTTCCCAAGCACTCGTGGTCTCGCTTGACAGATCGCCGCCGATGGCGGGGATCGAGCCGATCAGAATGATTGCCGTAATGAGTCGGTTCATGGACTACCCTCACGCGACTGAAGATGCAGTTTGTGAACACCGGTGACGGCAATCTGAAATTAAAGGTCCCGCTTTCGGATGGGCGTTTCGGCGCTCACATGTCCGTCATCCCGAGCCTCGGCCCTTACGGAAATAGCGCGGATCCTGGCGCAGAAGAGAGGGGAACACCGCGTCGGTAAATAGACTGGAGGCGCCGATGCTTCCCATATAGGAGCCGAAACGCTCGGCGTACGGCACGCCCCACGATTTCCCGTAATACGGCGAATAATTCACGGCCTGCGACCCGGAGGCGAACATCAGCGCCTCCACCGGCAGCGAAGGATCGAACGTGCGCTGCCAGAAAATGGAATAGCCAGGGTCGCGTCAACGCGGCCCTGCCGCAGCGCGCCCGCCGCGCGCGTCCCGCATCCTTTATCTCGCGGTTCGCCGTTACGCCTTCGCCGCGGCCTCGAGCGTAGCGACGTCGAACTTCACCATCGCCATCATCGCAGCCATCGCTTTGGGATGCTTCAGGATCTCGCCAATCTTCTCCGGCACGATCTGCCAGCACAGGCCAAACTTGTCGGTAAGCCAGCCGCAGGCCATCGGCTTGCCGCCCTCGAGCAGCTTGTCCCAGTAACGATCGATCTCGGCCTGGTCCTTGCACGCGACGGAGTACGAGAAAGCCGGCGTGAGCGCGTGCGCGGGGCCCCCGTTGAGGAAGGTCATCGGCTGGCCCATAAGTTCAATGGTGATGGTCGCGATCTTTCCGGCGGGCCAGGGCCCTACGCCGTTCGAACGCAGCTCGTTTACCTTCTTCGCATTAGGAAATACCGAGAGATAAAACTCCGCGGCCTCTTCGGCGTTGTCGTTGAACCACAGAAACGGCGTGATCTTGTTCATGCCTTGGCCTCCCTTTCGATAGTATCCATCCTCGAAGCCGATAGCGCTCGAATTCGCCACGGCCCGTCATGTTGCCTGGGCGCGGGACACTTGCCATCATGAACTCATGCGCACTGTCTTCGAAGCAGCCGGCGGAATCGACGGCCTGTGGCGCCTTGCCGCTGCCTGGCATCGCCGCGTGATGGCCGACGAAGTAGTCGGCCATGCGTTCAGCCACGGTTTCCATCCGCAGCATGTCGACCGTCTCGCCGCCTATTGGGCCGAGGCGCTCGGTGGACCCGCCATGTATTCCGAGTCCTACGGCGACGAGACTTCCGTCGTCAGGATCCACAGCGGCAACGGAGTTCACGAGGAGATGGATCGCCGCGCCATCGCCTGCTTCGACCAGGCTCTCTCTGACGTTGGACTGGCCGGTGACTCTGCGCTCAGGCAGGCGCTGCACGATTACTTCGCTTGGGCGACCACCACCACCATGGCGCGCTATCACCGGTCCGCTGATGATGTGCCGGCCGGTCTCACCATTCCGCGCTGGTCCTGGGACGGACTCCAGACTGATCGATAAACGCGCCAGCTTACAGCATCCACAACTCGGGACGCAAGGCCTGCTTCAGCTTGTGCCCGATCAGCCACGCGATGGGGTGACGGGAAAAATCGATCCGCGCAAATACCGTCATTCCCGGCTTCAGCAATCCATCTGCGTTCTCGATCGTCAGCTCCACCCGGTAGGATCGTTCGCCGTTCGGATCAAGCTCGCTTTCGCCGCCGATTCTCGAAACGCGGCCTTGAAAAGTCCGGTTCGGAAACGCGCGAGCCTTCACGCGGACGCGCTCACCCTGCGCGATATCGCCAAACGCCTGTTCGGGAACCTGGATTTGCACCATCAACTGGTGCGTATCCGCTATGCGGCAGATTTCGGCGCCGCGCTGGAAATATTGGCCCGACATGCGGGGAAGGTCGTCGCGAAAAACCGTGCCGGCCACCGGAGAGATCAGCGCGAACCGAGCCCGCTTGCTTTCAAGTAGCGCCAGTCGGTCCTCGAGTGCATTGCGCAGCCGGCCCGCCGCTTCCAGTTGAAGATCGAGGCTGGCGGTTTGCGCGCGCCCTTCGGCGAGCTGCGAGTTCGCGACATTCACATCGCTCTGAATTCCGGTGCGCCGGCGCCGGTGCTCGATCAAGGCGGCCTTCAGGCGGTCCATCGCCGCATCCACATCGAACGCGAGTGATGCCCGATTGGTTTCGGCCTCGTCGACTTTCGCCGCTGCGGTGAGGCCCGATTTGAACATCAGCTGCTGGCGTTCGAGCTTCCTGTCCGCTTCGGCCAGTTTCGCGCGCAACTCCTGCACATTCGATTCGAGCGGAGCGATCGAGGCGGGAAGCTGAGGCGAAACGGCCGGCGGGTTGGACGCGGCAATGAAATCGGTCCCGGAGGATTGCATTCGCGTGCGGATCTGCTGCTCTTCGCCGTCCACCTCGTTCAATTCGCGGCGGCGCTGCGCCAACTGCCATTCGGCCTTCATCGCGTCCTGCTGCTGCACCTGTTTTTCTCCGGTGATGCGATCGGCATCCGCCGTGACCCGGGCGAGATCCGTTTTCACTTCGGCGATCTGTTCCTCCAGATCCGGGTTCCCCATGCGTCCAAGAGCCGCGCCGCGCGACAACGATTCGCCGGGCTGGACATAGATCGCCGTCAGCGATCCGTTTTCAGGCGCGCGGACGATAACCTCCCGGCCCGGAATCGCCACCAGCGCGCCGTAGCTTCCCACCGACGCGGTCCAGGGCATGCACAATCCACCCGCGAAACAGATCGCAGCCGCCGCGGGAATGAAACGCCGTTTATGCTGAACCATAAATCCTCCTTTTCGCACGAATACTCGCAGCACCAGCCGTCCGGCAAAAATCGCCACCAGCAGCCCCGTCAACAAAATCCCGGCAAAGCCGAACCAGTCCATCAAATATTGCGATGCATACCATCCGATCACCACCCACAGACCTACGCTGTACAGGAACGAAAAAAATCCGAACGCCAGCAGAATCCGGCGCTCGCGCGAGGTCCCTTGCGGCCCATCCGTCGTCGCGCCGAACAGCGCGCGCCAGCAGGCCCGCGAGCGATCCATTAAATTCGGGATCTTCAACCACTGACTGAGGAAGTAATACCCGTCGAGCTTGATCAGCGGGTTCGCGTTGAAGCCCAGCTCCAGCACGCTGCCCAGAACCACGATCATCAGAATCAGCGCGGGAGCGGTCTCCGGCTGGAACGCGAACCAGGCCAGCATGGCAAACGCGCCGATCATCAGTTGCCAGTAAATTCCAGCCGCGATCACCCACATCCGCCGGCTGCGCTGCGGGATCATGTGCAGGCCGGAGACGTTGCAGTACAGGCCCGGCAGGCAATAATAAACCAGCAGCGCGCCGACTTCAGTCGCCCTTCCGCCAAAGGCTTTCGAAGTCATGCCATGCGCGAACTCGTGCGTAACGCCGATCAGCCATGCCGTAACGAAAATGCTCACGTAATGCGTGCGCAGCGCCTGGGCCGCGTAATGGAACACTTCGGCCGCGTTGAGCACCACGAAAAATTCGGCGACGGCCATCAGCAGGATGCTTGCCCAGAAAAATTCGGGCGTCCAGATCCAGCGGAGCAACGGAAGCAGACGGTCGAACAGACCCTCGGGATTGAACAGGCTCCAGCGAAGGTACAGGCGGTTCTGTTCGGTGGATCCAGCGCGCTCGCCCGCCAGAATGCCGGCCCGATCGAGCTGGCCAAGGTAGCGGCTCAAAACCTCAATCGGGGGCGCAACGCCGTTTACTCGAGCCAGTTCCTCGCAGATCGCCTCGATCGTCCGTTCGCCATCCACCAGATCGATCACCTCGCGTTCGGCCTCGCCCAGCATCAGGTATTTTCCGGCCGACGCCGAACCGATCACGAAAGTTGGCGCTGCCCCTTCGTCGCGGGTGGAAATCTCCACATCGGCGGAAATCCGCGGAGGATATGTGCATTGGTCGTACCGGCTCATGCCTTCTTACACGAAAACCGACGCCCCGATCCGTCATTCAAGGAGGGATTTGAAGTATGCAGCCTTGCACGCGGCCACGTGGGGATGCTTCGGTCCCAGCGCCGGTTCGAGGATCGACAGGGCGCGCTCGAAACCGGCAATGGCTTCGGCGCGGTTCCCTTGAGCCTGATCGAGGAGGGCGAGATTATTCACGGTGATCCCGACGCTCGGATGCGACGGTCCAAGACAGCGCTCTTTTATCCCAAGTGCGCGCAAATGCAGCGGCTTCGCCTCCTCCAGCTTGCCTTGAGCCTGTTTGAGCGCGCCCAGATTGCTCAAAATCATTCCGGCCTCGAAATGATCCGGACCGTAAGTGCCCTCGAAAATGGCGATCGCTCGAAGATGGAGCGCCTCGGATTCTCCGAATTTTCGCTGGCCGTCGAGGATGGCGGCGAGCGCTTCCAGATCGGCAGCGACATCGGGGTGGTCCGGGCCAAGCGCTTTTTCACGAATCTCAACCGAGCGGCGGGCGAAAGGCTCGCCTTCCGCGTACCTGCCCCGCGCGTGTTCGAGTCCGCCGAGATTGTGATAAAGCGTTGCAAGCTCGCAATGATCCGGCCCGAGCGCCTGCTCGAGCATCGCCAGCGCGCGCCGGTACGTCCGCTCGCCTTCCTCGAACCAACCCAAGTATTTACAGACCACCCCCAACCCGTTTAAAAGCGAAGAAAATTCGGATAGCGGGAAATCGGGCGTTCGTTCGGCGATCGCGATCGCCTCGCGGTATTCGGAAGCCGCACGCTGATAATCTCCGCTTCGATAACGGGCTCTCGCGGAAGAGGCCAGCCACGCGATTTGATTGCGGTCCATCGTCGCCTTCTCAAACGTCATTTGCTTGCAAAAAGCGTCGCGCCGCGATAAATTTCTTGTCATCATGACCGATTCCGGAGATTCGCTTTCCGCCGGCAACGTGGTCACTCAATTACTGGCGCAGTGGGGGAAAGGCGACCAGGCTGCGCTCGATCAGCTTCTTCCGCTGGTCTACCGCGAGCTACATAAAATCGCCAAACATTACATGAATCAGCAGGGCGCCGGACACACGCTCCAGACAACAGCGGTCATCCATGAGGCTTATCTCAAACTCGCCGCCGGCGCCGATCAGGATTGGCACAGCCGCGCGCATTTTTTCGGCGTCGCGGCCAAAGCGATGCGTCACGTTCTGGTGGACCATGCCCGCAGCCGGAAAGCGGCCAAGCGCGGCGGCGAAATCCAGGTGGTCGAAATCGATGAAGGACTCGCGGTGGTCGGCGGACCGGCGCAGGAAATCGTCGCGCTCGATGATGCGCTCCAAACGCTGGCGGCGTCGTATCCGCGCCAGGCCGAAGTGGTCGAGTTGCGCTATTTCGGCGGCCTGAGCGTGGAAGACACGGCGAAAACGCTGAATGTGTCTCCAGAAACGGTCGCGCGGGATTGGAAATTCGCCAAAAGTTTCCTGCGCCGCGAAATCCGGCGCGAGGCCAAGGCCGGGCAGAGTTAAAAAAATGCCGGGAACCGCTTCTCGATGCGGCGGTTCCGCGGCAAAGTTTCTTTCGTATCCGCTCAGAATCCGACTCGCGGAGCGATCACGCATTCGAGGTCCTCGGCTTTCAGGTCGCCCGCGGAAAGGAACGTTTCGTTGTGATTGCCTGCGAGTCTGGGAGCGATCACCGCCTCCAGTTCCTCCGCTTTCAGATCGCCGGAGGTGAGGAACGTCTCGTTGTGGTTGGTCGCCAGCCTCGGAGCGATCACCGCCTCCAGTTCCTCCGCTTTCAGATCGCCCGAGGTGAGGAAGGTTTCATTGTGGTTCGACGACAGCCTCGGCGCGATCACCACCTCCAGTTCCCTGGCATCGAGCAGCGGGACGCGAACGTAGGGATCCTTCGAAATATTGTGTAGTTGCATTTTCATTTTCCTTTCTGAACGTTCTTACGGTCACCTTCTTACACGAAAAAACGCGAAGGAATCTGTCATCCGCAAAAAACCGGTCCCGCGTCACGCCCGAACAGAATTTCCGCTCCTTTCAACCACATGCATCTTCGGCCGGGCGTCAAAAGACGCAACGCGTCCTATTCTTCAGGCAGGAGTCCAGGTGCTCTTCCGACGGAGAACAGGATCGACCAGGAGGTGGCGAATCGCGATAGCCGCCAGCGGGTCTGCGTACGTTGGATGTCCGCCGGTACATGACCGGTGCCGTTCCGTCAAGGCGCAAACAAAACGGAAGGTCGGCTGAACGACCGTTATAAAAAATCAGCTAAAGGGAGCGCCCGGGCGCTTCCGATAAATTCTGCTCTTTGAAAACTACGTTTTGAAAACGGCCGGCACGGTCTATTGGAAGGGTAGGCAAGGTGGGCAATGATTGTGGATCTTGCCGGGGAGCGCTTCGTTTGCCGCAGCGAGCTCCCCGGCTTTCGGATTTCATCTCACGACCACGGGCAAATGCATCATCGGGGCGACGATCCCCTCGAGCTCGGTGGCGTTCAGAGTGTTGTTCATTTTAATTTTCCTTTCTGACCGCTTCCGCGGCCACCTTCTTACACGCAAACCGATCGAAGAACCTGTCGTCGCTTGAAATTGTTTTTTGAGGGTCTCGAACCGAGGCGGGCCAAAAAGACAAAAACCCGTGTCACGTCGACGCGTGCACGGGCCTATTCATAAAGAAGAGATTTTGTGAATGGAAAGATCATTGGCCGGGAACCGCTCTTCCGATCCAAGCGGTTCCGCGGCCGTTTGGGAGCCTTAGCGAGCGTAAAACGTCGGGACCTTGGGGGCGATGATCGCTTCCAGTTCAGTCGCGTTCAGCGTGTTGGTCATTGTCGTTTTCCTTTCTGACCGCTGCTGCGGTCACCTTCTTACACGCAACCGCGGGGCGGAATCTGTCATGCGGCCAAAAAGTTTGTTTATTTTTTCGGAGCCGGCAGTTTGGCTTGCCATTCAGCCGCTTTTTCGGGCCGGCCGGAGTCCTTATATAACTGCGCCAGCCATTGCGCCGTTTGTGTCAGGATTCCCTGTTCGCGGGCAGCCATCGTGCTTTTCCGCTCGGCCATGCCCGAATAGCCGGAAACCAGAAGCGGTTCGGCCTCCGAAAAACGCTTTTCGCCATTGAGAGCTGCGCCCAACAAGGCCTGCGCCCAATAACGCTTCCAATCATTCGGACGGTCCTGTTCGAGGATGGCCAGCGCCTCGCGGGCCAGAGCTTCCGCGTCGGCGAACTTGGCTTGCTTAAGTTGAACCCCGATCAAGGTAGCCATGGTCGTCGTCGTCTCCGGATGCGTGGCACCGAGAACGCGGCGGCGCACACCCAGAAGGCGCGCGTAAAGACGTTCTGCTTCGGGGTATTTTTCCTCCCGCGAGTAGATGCCAGCCAAATTGTTCATGCTGACTAACGTGCTGGGGTGATCTGGACCAAACACGCGCTGGACGATTTCAAAATTCTTGGTCAGGATGGCGTCCGCCTGCGGGTACTTGCCCTCCTCGAAGTAGATCACGGCAAGATTGTTCATGCTAAGAAGCGTGTTGTTATGCTCGGGCCCGAGGATACGAAGGAGGGTGTCGTAGATTTTGGATTGAAGCTCCTCCGCTTGCGAATATTTTCCCTCGTACGAATAGACCTGGGCGAGGTTGTTCATCATGGTGAGCATATCCGGGTGTTCCGCACCGAACACGCGGGGCATCATGTCCACCGCCTTGCGGTCGAGCGCTTCGGCGTCAGCGAATTTCCCTTCGCGGACGTAGACTAACGCGAGGTTCCCCATGGCGCTGATGGTGTCTTTACTGTCCTCGCCGGCGACGCCCTTCAAAATCTCGTATGCCTGGCGATTCAGCGTCTCGGCCTGCGGATAGTGGCCCTCTTTTTCGTACAGTGAGGCGAGCGAATTGAGGGTGCTGAGCGTGGCGGGATTCTCTTCGCCCAGCACGCGCCGCCTTACCTCAAGAACTTTTGTGTACAGCGGCTCGGCCTGCGTGTTCTTGCCCTGAAGTTTGTAGATGAGTGCCAGGTCGTTCATTGCGGCGAGAGTGTCGGGATTTTCTTCACCCTGAAACTTTCGGCGCAGTTCTAAGGCGCGCTCCATGTGCTGCTGCGCTTGGTTGTACAGGCTCAGATCGCGATAGGTATCGCCGATCGTCTGGCGAACCGCCGCTTCGACCAGGGGCTGCTTTTCGAACTTGCCCGGAATTCGCGCGGCGGCGCGATCGAGCGCGGTCCGGACCTTCAGATCCGGATCGGGCTTGGTGTTGGGTGTGGCCTGGTTGTTAGCGCTGGCCTGGGCGAGCAAGTCGTTTTGAAGGAAGTCGCTCACCGCTTTGGCTATGGCGGATTCGCTGTCGGCGCGACGCTGTTCGGCCACCGCGCGATTGCGCTCCTCGACGGCCTGGTTCTGCGCGGAAACGGCGTGATTGCGCTCGGTGTTGGCCGTCTGTTCGGCGCTGACCGCGCGATCGCGCTGTTGAGCGGTCGCCTGCTCGGCCGCACGAGCCTTGGCTTCGGCGTCGACCGCGTGATCTCGTTCGGCGATTGCGGCCTGGCCCGCGCGATTGGCGCGAATCGCTTCCCAGGTGCTCGCGACCACCCCGGCAGCCAGCACGATGAACACCGCCGCAATACCCGCGACCAGCGCGCGATTGCGCCGCGCGAATTTTTGAAGCTGATAAGCCGCGCTGGCTGGACGCGCCGCGATCGGCTCATCCTGCAGATAGCGCCGGATATCGGCAGCCAGATCAGCGGCCGAGTTGTAGCGCCGCGTCTTGTCCTTTTCAAGCGCCTTGGCGACGATGGTTTCGATATCGCCGCGATACGTCTGGTTGACAGAGCTGAGCGGCGCGGGATCCGCCTCGCGGATGGTCTGCACCGCCTCATGCAGTTTGCGGCTGAGCGTGTAGGGAAGCCGCCCGGCCAGCAGTTCGTAGAGAATCACGCCCAGCGCATAGACGTCGCTTCGCGTGTCGAGTTCGAGAGGATCGGCCAGAACCTGCTCCGGGCTCATGTAAGCGAGCGTCCCGACCAGCTGGCCCAGATCCGTCTGGCGCGTCGCCTGCGCGTCCGCGTCCGTCATTCGCGCGACGCCGAAATCGAGAATCTTGGGCTGGCCCGTTCCGTCCACCAGAATGTTGCCGGGCTTGAGATCGCGATGGATGATCCCGCGCTGGTGGGCGTGATGCACGGCGTCGCAGATTTTCACCATGAGATCCAGGCGTGCGCGCGTGGTGAGATGATGCGTTTGCACGTATTCGCGCAGCGACCGGCCCTCAATGAATTCCATGGCGAAGTAGGGCTGCGGCCCGAATCCGGCGTCTTCGGTCCCGGCTTCGTAAATTTGAGCGATGCCCGGATGCTGCAGGCGGCCCAGCGCCTGCGATTCGCGCTCGAAGCGGCGTAGAAGCTCGAGGTTCGCCCACCCCGATTTGATCACTTTGAGCGCCACAATACGGCGCGGATGTTCCTGTTCGGCGCGATACACCACGCCCATACCGCCGGCGCCGATTCGCTCCTCGATCCGGTATTGGCCGATGCGCGAGGGCAGCGCCGCCGCGCCGCTCTCTTCGTTCGCGCCTTGCGTCGGGAGCAGATGCGCGGCCGCTTCCACCACTGGACGCGCCAGAAAGCTGTCGGAAGAAAGCTGTGCGAGCAGCGATTCGACTTCGCGGCGCACATCTGGATTCGCCTGCGCCAGCAGCGCGGCGCGCGCATCCCCGTCGAGTTCAAGCGCGGCGTGATAGAACTGCTCGATTTGCCGCGGACGTCCGGTGTCCATCCCCCCTCCGGAACAGAACGGATTATATCATTGCGATACTGGCTCTCCGGTCTGGGGTATCATCGCTTGGAGGTGTTATGGCGAAAAAGATCGATCCTTTGAATAAAAAGAATTACGGTGCGGTTAGCGCGTCGCTCACGGTGAGCGATGTAAAAGCCGCCGTCAGTTTCTACATAAAGGCCTTCGGGTTCGCGAAGCGCGGCATCATGAATGGTCCGGATGGCAAACCGGTGCACGCCGAGCTTACCTTGCGCGGTACTACCTTAATGCTGGGTCCGGAGAATCCCCAAATGGGCGCGAAGAGTCCCAAGTCTCTGGGCGGCACGCCGGTCACGCTGTACCTCACGACCGAGAACACAGACAAAACAGTGGCCAAGGCTGTGAAGCTGGGTGCGACCGTGAAAATGCCGGTGGCCGATATGTTTTGGGGCGACCGTTCCGGAACCATCGTCGACCCCGAAGGGCATGTGTGGATGATCGGCACGCACCAGGCTGAGCCCACACCTCAAGAGATGACCAAGAAGATGAAAGAGATGATGACAGCGCAAGCGCGAGGATCAGCCGCTTCCTAAACCGCTACAGTTGGGCAACGCCTCCGGACGGAACGCAACCACTCGCGATCCGTCCGGAAATAGCCCAAATCCCCATCTTTTACTTTCCGACCACCAGGAGATGGAAGCTGTCCGGCAGAATGGTGGGGCGAGCCCGCTTGCCCGCAGCTGCTTGAGCCGGCGGACCATATTCGGCAGCCAGCAGAAAGACGCGATGGTTCTTGGAATCCACCGTCATGGTGCGGGCGCCGCGCTCGGTTGGCACGTTGTCGACGGTCTCGTACTTTCCATTGACCTGCTTCACAATACTCAGCGTTCCGTCGCCTCCGTTGGAGCTGAAGGCGAGGCCGAGGCCGGAGTCGAATCCCGCGCCGTCGGGTCCTGGCCCGATCGGCGGCGTGGCGATCACTTTCAGCGTGTTCATGTCAATCACCGCCATCATCTTGTTGTCACAGGCGGCGAACAACTTTCTGCCCTTCACGTCAATGGCGAGTCCGGAAGGCGATTCGCAAGGAGAGAGCGACATGTGGCGAAGCACGGTCGTCTTGGCCGCATCAATCTCGATGATCTCGCTCGAATCTTCGAGATTGGCGTAGAGCTTGCCCGTGCCGTCCGCCTGGCACTCTTCAGGCTTTCCGCCGAGCGGGAAGCTCTTGATCACCTCATTGGTTTTGGGATCGATCGCCGTGGAATCGTTGGAACGGCCATTGAAAGTGAAAATGTGTTTGGTCTTGGGCTCGAAGCACACAGAGTCCGGATTCTGCCCAGTCTGCGGTTCGCCGACTTTGGCCAGACTCTTCAGATCGAAAATGGTGACGCTATTCGACTGGCCGTTGGTGATGAATCCCTTGCCGAATTCGGGCGCGACCGCGATGCCGTGCACACCGTGCAATTGCGTGATCTGACCGACCACTTTGCCCGCCTTGGGGTCGACCACTTCCACCAGGCTGCCGTGGGAGGCGTAAACGCGGTTCGCATCCGGATCGACCGCGAGGTAGTCCCAACCGCCGGTGCCGCCGATTTTGATTTTGCCAATGACCTTGAAGCCTTCGGCGGCGAACGCGACCGCGACCACCAGGCCTAGCAGCAAGAGTTTCTTCATCATGGTTGTTGCTCCTTTTCTTTTTTAACTTCGGCCACCCGCATAGAAGCGTACGGCCGGGGTGACTACCAGAGAGAGAATCATCGACGCGAGAATGCCGCCGATTACAGCGATGGCCAGAGGTTGCAGCATTTGAGAACCGGCGCCCACAGCGAACGCCAGAGGAAGCATGCCGGCCACGGTGGCGAGCGCTGTCATCATGATGGGCCGCAGACGCCGCTCACCGGCGAGCATCATGCTTTCTTCCGCGGAAACGCCGGTCGCCCGGAATTTTTGATCGGCGTCCAGCAGCAGGATGCCGTTCTTGGCGACGATTCCGACCACCATGATCAGACCCATAAAGGAAGACAGGTTGAACGTGGTGCGGGTGATCAGCAGGGCCAGGAAAACGCCGCAGGTGGAGAGCAGCGCGGACGACAGCACTGCAATGGGCGCGGCAAACTCGCCGAATTCGAACAGCAGGACCATGAATACGAGCACAATGGCCAGGATCAGCACGAACACCAGATCGCCGAAGGATTTCTGCTGTTCCTTGTATTGGCCGCCATACTCGACGCGGATGCTGTTCGGCAGGTTCGAATCGGCGACGGCTTTCTGAACTTTGGCCATGCCGTCGCCTAAATTGATGCCTTCAAAGCGCGCGGTCACATCCACCGAGCGCTGCAAATTTTCACGAATAATTTCGGTCTGTCCGGGGATCTCGGTCAACGTGGCGAGCGAGCCGATGGTCGCGGTTTTGCCGGTCCCGCTGACGATCACGGTGTTGCGCATGGCGTCGAGAGTTCGTCGCGCGGAGGGTGGAAATTGGACCCGGATGGTATAGGAACGATCGTTCAAAACCACCGGGACGGAAGCAGGCTCGCCCTGCAACATCGCGCTGGCATCCAGCTCCACTTCCTGGGGCGTGAAACCGGCCCGCGCGGTCACTACCGGATCGATATTGAAGGTCACGGCCGTGCCGCTCGTGGTGTTGTCGATTCCATCTTCGACATCCACCACGCCGGGGATTTTCTTGATCGCGCTCGCTTCGACGGGAGCCCAGTGGCGCAACAGGTCGCCGTCTTCGGAAAAAAGCTTGATCACGACCGGCTGCGGGGCGCTGGTCAGGTCGCCGATCATGTCCTGCAAGAGCTGCGGGAATTCGACATCGAGGGTCGGCTCGGCTGCGGTGACTTTGGCGCGCACGTCGGCGATCACCTGGTCGCCGGTGCGGGTTCTTTCGTTCGGTCCGGCCTTGCCGTCGAACAGTCTTGTCCAGAACGGCGCCATCGGCTTCAGCTTGACGCTGATGTCGCCCTGGTTCGCTTCGGTGACGGCAGCCAGGCCGAGTTGCAAACCGGTGCGCCGGGCGGTCGAGGCGACTTCGGGCGTCTCGCGCAGAACTTTTTCCACGTGGCTGATGACGCGATTGGTTTCGCGCAGCGATGCGCCGGGAGGCATGTTGTAATCGACGATGAAACCGCCTTCATCCATTGCGGGCAGCAGGTCGGAACCGGTCTGGGTGTAGCACAGGTACGATCCTCCGATCAGGAGAATGGTAAAGAGCGCCAGCGCCAGTGGATGCTTCAGCGTGAAGCGCAGCGTGCGCTCGTAAGCGTGCATCAGCCAGTGTGGAACGCTCTCGTGACGCGGCGCGGAACCGTCGTCGCGGCGGTTGCGAAGGAAATAGTGGCTGAGCGTGGGCGTCCAGGTGAGCGCGAGGGCAAGCGAAGTGAGCAACGCCATTCCGACCGTGACCGCCAGCGCGCGGAAGAAGACGCCCGTCACGCCCGTGATGGAGATGAGCGGCAGGAAAACGACGATCGGCGTGATGGTGGAACCTACCAGGGGAACGCGGATTTCGCGGATCGCGCTGCGGATGGCTTCAGCGCGCGATTGGCCCGAGTCGCGATGCATCACGATGTTTTCGACGACGACGATCGCGTCGTCAATCACCAGGCCGACTGCCGCTGCCAGCCCGCCCAGCGTCATCAGATTGAAGCTCTGGCCCAGGATGCGCAAGGTGATGAACGTCACGCCAATCGTGGCGGGAATCACCAGGCCTGCAACCAGCGACGTTCCCCAGTCCCTGAGGAACAGAACCATGATCAGCGAGGCCAGGACCAAACCGAGCAGAATCGCATCGCGCACGCTGTTGATGGAATCCGTGACCAGTTCGGACTGATCGTAGAATGGGCGAACGTCGACACCGGGCGGAAGATCTTTCCTGAGATTCGCGACCTCAGCGTGAACCGCATTGGCTACGTCCACGGTGTTGCTGTCCGGCTGGCGATAAACATTGAGCAGCACGGCCGCTTTTCCGTTGGCCGTCACCACCGTGTACACCGGCATCACTGAATTGTTCACCGCGGCGACGTCGTTGATATGAACCGCGGCGCCGGCGGGCGTGGATTTAATAATGATGTTGCCGATGTCGCTCAGGCCGCGCGCCTGGCCGCTCATCAGGGTCAGGATTAACTGGTGATTCTCTTCGATAAGGCCGGGCGAATCGATCATGTTGCTGCGCGTGATGGCATCCAGGATATTGGGAACCGTGACGCCGGCCTCGACCATCTTGGCGGGATCGGGCTGGATTTGAAATTCGGGGACCTGGCCGCCCTGAACGACGATCGACGAAACGCCGTTCGCACGATTCAAGCGCGGCTTCATGGTGTAATTTGCGAGTTCCCACAGCGTGGTTTGCGGAATCCGGTCGGAGGTGAGGCTGTAGCCCATGATGGGGAACGCCGCGAAGGTGAGTCGATTGGCCGTCACCTTGGCGCCGGTGGGCAGCGTGGTCTGGATGCGCGCCAGCGCTGCGTTCACCAGCTCGAGCGTTTGAAACATGTCCACATTCCAGTTGAAGAACAGGTCGATCTCCGCGCTCCCGCGGCTGGTGATGGAAGTGACCTGATTCAAGCCGGGAACCGTATTGACCGCTTCTTCAAGAGGCTGGGTAACATTGACCAGCATCTGATCGATGGGATACACACCCACGTCGGCGCCGACGACGATGCGCGGAAAATCGGTGCTGGGGAAAACGGAAACCGGAATGGAGAGCGCCATGTAGACGCCGACGGCGACCAGCGTCAGGATGACGAAGATGATGGGCTTGCCGTGGCGCGCGGTCCAGTGCAGCGTTTCCTGGAGGGTGGAGCCGGGCGGAAGTGTGGAAAGCTGGCTCATTTTCCCTCTGGTTTGCCCTGGTCTTTTTGCGCGCCTTTCTGGTCCTTGGCGGGGGCCGGCGCTTCGGGGGCATTGTCATCGTCGTCGTCCGATTCTTCGACGGCGGTCGTGATGATTTTCACCTTGGCCTTGTCATCCAGGCCGAGGCCACCCACCACGACCACCTCTTCGCCGGGATTCACACCGCTCAGGATCTGCACCTGCCCGCCCTGGCGCACGCCGAGCGCAACCGTGCGCTTGTGCGCGATGTTGTCGGCAGAGACGGTAAGGACGGCCGTGCCTCCCTCTTCGCCCGGAAGAATTGCAGCCACCGGCACGACGCTCGCGGCCTTGTAGACCTCAGTAGCAATCGCGGCGTGCACCGCTGTTCCGGGTTTCAGGCGCTCGCCGGGATTGTCGATTGTGATCCAGACTTGAACGGTGGTGCTGTTGGGATCGGCGGCCGGGCTCACCATGGTGACTTTGCCCTGGATGTCTTCCTTGCTGTCCGGGCGGCTGAGCGTGGCGGTCTGGCCGATTTTCACCGTGGAGGCTTCGGCCTGAGGAACGTCGACCCGCGCGACCACACGTGAAATATCCACGATCGTGAGAAGCGGAGTGCCCGGGTTGGCCACTTCGCCGACATTGAGCGGCCGATCGGCAACGATGCCGGCGATCGGGCTCGAGATGCGCGAGTACGCCACCTGAGTTTGTTGCGACTCCAAGTGCGCCTTGGCCGACTCGACTTGCGCGGCGGCGCTCTTGATCTGCTCTTCCTTGGAAACGGACTGCAACGTTCTCAGGTGCTCCTGCGCAGCCTGGAGCGCGGCTTCCGCCTGCGAGTAAGCGACGCGGGATTCATCCACCTGGCGCTGCGCCAGCGCGCCCTGGTTAAACAACTGCTCGCGGCTGTCCAGAACCTTCTTGGTGCTGTCGCGGGCGATGCGGGCCGAGTCGAGGTCGGTCTGGGCTTTGACCATTGCGTCCGGAACGGTGGCGCCTTCGGTGGCGCGAAGATTGGATTCGGCCTGGACTACCGCGCCCCGGCTTTCCGCAGCGGCGGCGACCAGATCGCCGTTCTCAAGCACTGCCAGGAGTTGCCCTTGCTTGACGTGATCGCCGCGATTGACGTAGAACTTCTGCACCGGCGCCGTGATCTTGGGTATCGGACTGGCCTGGTTCACGGGAAACAGCGCGCCATCGCCCGAGACGATGCGCTGAATGGTAGCTTGCGTCACTGAGGTGACCTGCACCGGGGCAGGCGCTTCGGTTTCCTTTTCCTGCTCTTTGCTGCCGCAGCCGGCGAGGAACAGGAGCGGAACGGCCAGAATGGAGATCTTTCGAGACATGATTCAAAAACTTCCGGTTAGTGTTTGCAGATTGGCGATAGCCAGACGGTAGCGGACCATACCGTCATCGTACGCGTTTCGAGCCTGGATGAGCGTGGCCTGCGCGTCGACCAGTTCAAGGATGGTGTTCTCGCCAGCGCGGTAACGAAGCGTGTTCAGGCGCAGGCTTTCGGTAGCCAGATCGACGGCGCGGCGCAACAGGTCGAGTTGCTGGTGGGCCGTTTGGGCTTCATTGTAATAGCCGTGCAGATTTCTGATGAGGGCGCGCTGAGCGTTGCTGAGGTCGTTCTGGGCCTCTTCGCGCCGGGACTCGGCTTGGCGAACTTTGCTGCGTCGCACGCCCCAATCCCAAACGGGGATGATCATGGTGGCGTCGACTTCGTAGCCCAGGGTCCCCACCGGACCCAGTTCCGGGTAAGCCCGGTCCACGCTATGCAGCAGGACCGCATTGGCCTGGAGACCATAAATCCCGTCCACGCCGATGGTAGGCAGGTAGGCCTGTCGCGCGATAGTCACATCCAGGTTGGCGGTACGCAAGGTTTGCACCGCGGCGGCCAGCATCGGGTTCTGACTGGACGCCATGTTTTCGACGTCGGCCATCGGCGGCAGCGCGGGCGCCATGTCAAGATCGTCAACCACGGAAAAATTTTCGTTGAAATCGCGATACAGCAGAACGGCCAGGTCCAGGCGCGCGTTCTCCATCGCCAGTCGCGCCTCGTTGAGGGCTTGAGATTGCGTATTCACTTGCAGTTGCGACTTGACCAGATCGCTGTGGGCCACTTCCCCGCCCCGTTCGAGATTCTGGGTGGTGGTGAGCGCGCGCTGGGCGTCATCGAGAACCTGCTGCGCAATCGCGTATTTGCGCTGGGCGACGATGAGGCCGTAGTAAGCTTTGGTGACGGTCGGGGCGAGACCGCGGCGGGCAATCTCCACGCGGGCTCGCGCGGCGGCTTCAGCCGCTGCCGCGCGCTGGACGCCGGTGCGCTTAAAAGTGCCGGGCGACAAGTCCTGATGCACCACCGCCCATTCGTTGTAGACGTGAACGCCGTCATTGGTAACGAAGCGGCTGGTCGGAATTTTATCGTTGCCTTGCGTGCCAATATACTCGGACCGGCCGAAGAGCGTGGGGTACAACCCGGTGCGCGACTGCAGATAATCCTGCCGCGCGACCGCCGCATCGGTGCTGGCCGCGAGCAGCGTCGGATCATTCTTGGCGGCCAGTTCAAGGGCGTCCTTCAAAGTGATGGTCGCGGGCGGTTGTTCGGCGCCCTGCGGTCGAACGGAAAGATTGCCGGACTGGGCGAAGATGAGCGGGACGGCGGTCAAAACGAGTGTCATACGCATGAGGTGCATGATGGCTCCTGTTTGTTTTCGCGCTAAGGAAGGAACATAACAATCGAACCTTAAAATTAGCTTAAGGTCGGCGGTTTTCATGGAGCGGTATCCTGGAAAACTGAGCGAGAGATCGAAAGATGCGTATTCTGCTGGTCGAGGATGATCGCGAGATCGCCAGGTATATCGGACGGGGCCTCGAAGAAGAAGGCAATCGCGTCACGATGTGCTTTGACGGCGTGACCGGCCTCCGGGCGGCGCAGACTTCGGCTTTCGACATCGTCGTCCTGGACGTGATGCTGCCGTTTCTGGACGGGTTTGAAGTGACCCGGCGGATGCGCGCCGGAAAGATCGCCACGCCCATCGTCCTGCTGACCGCGCGGGATGCGGCGCGCGATGTGGTGCGCGGGTTGGACGCGGGGGCCGACGACTATCTCATTAAGCCGTTCTCGTTTGAGGTGCTGCTGGCGCGGTTGCGGGCGCGCACTCGCGCGACGCGAGCGGAAGGACGAACCAGGCTTCACTACGCCGATCTCACTATTGATCTCGAATCGCATGAGGCCTGGCGGGCGAAGAAGGCGCTGAATCTCACGCGAACCGAGTTTGCCATCGTCGAGAGCCTGATGCGCGCCGGCGGGCGGGTGGTCACGCGGCAACGTCTCATCGACAGCGCCTGGGGAGCGGAGCGCGAGGTCGGCAATAACAACCTGGATGTGTTCATCCGTTTTCTGCGCGTGAAGATCGACGAACCGCGCCTGCCCCGGCTGATTCATACTGTGCGCGGCATCGGGTACTGCTTACGCGAGGAGGAATCGTGAGATTCAGCTCCATTCGCTTCCGGCTGGCGGCCTGGTATTTCGTCTGCTTCGCCGTGATCCTGGCGCTATTTGCGCTGGGCGCGTGGATGGCCATGCGGTCCAGCGTGCGCGAAGCGGTGGATCACGATCTGAGGCAGCGGATTCAGGACGTGCGCCAATTCACCGAGCAGGAGCTGGACGTCGGCCAGGCTGAGCTGTTGGAGGAATTGCAGGAACATTCGCTGCTAGGCTTGGGCGGAGGTTTGTTGCAATTGTCGGATGGCGACGGGCACGTGCTTTTCCGCTCGGGGCGTTTGAAGAACACGACGCTCGATTTGATTACGCCCTCGCCTGGCGATATGAATGTCCGCTACGCATCCCGGCTGGCCGAACGCGCGCCGGTGCGCGTCGCATCGCAATGGGTCGAGGTCAAGGGCCGGCGCTTCCTGATTCAGGTTGCGGAACCGATGCACGAGTTCAACGAATCGATCGAGCGCTTCGAGGCAGGGCTGCTGATCCTGGCGCCGTTTTTTCTGCTGCTCGCCACCGCCGGAGGGTTTTGGATGAGCAGCCGCGCGCTCGCGCCGGTGGACCGCATCACGAAGGATGCGCGCGCGATCAGCGTGACCAACCTGTCGGCGCGGCTGGAGATGCCGCGCGCCAGGGGCGAATTGCAGCGCCTCACCCAGACTCTGAACGAGATGCTGGACCGCATCGAGGTGGAGGTGCAGCGAATTGTGCAGTTCACCGCGGATGCCTCGCACGAGCTGCGTGCGCCGCTGACGCTGATTTATACCGCCGCTCAATTTTCGCTGCGTCGGAAGCGGACCCGCGAAGAGCTGCTGGACGCCATGCGCAAAATCGTCCGTGAATCCGAACGCACGTCGCGGCTGGTGGACGATCTGCTGCTGCTGGCGCGGGCGGATTCCAACACGCACGAGCTGCAACTGGCGCCCACCGACATCGCGTCCACGGGGCGGGAAGCCAGCGAGCTGGCGTCCACGCTGGCGCGCGCCAAGAACATCCACATGTCGGCTGACATCCCGCGCGAGGCGTTGCTGGTGACGGGAAGCGAACAGCTATTGGAGCAGCTCTGGCTGATTCTGCTGGATAATGCGGTGAAATACACGCCGCAGGGCGGGCACATCCGCTTTTCCATGCAGGCTGTAAATTCGCACGTCGAAATCAAGGTCGCCGACAGCGGCATCGGCATCGCGCAAGCCGATCTGCCGCATGTGTACGATCGCTTCTGGCGCGCCGATAAAGTTCGGTCGCGCGACGCGGGCGGAGCCGGGTTGGGGCTGTCGATCGCGCGCTGGATTGTGGACAGCCATCGCGGAGAAATCAAGATCGCGTCGCAACCGGGCCGGGGTTCAGAAGTTACGGTGCGGTTCGTGCTGGCCGAGTCTTTTAGCAACGCGCGCTCGATGAAAAAGTTCGATGCACGAGAAAGCCAGCCCGCAGCGGATGAAGCTCCGATGCATCGAGGAGCCTTGCGCGGCGACGCCTTTGAAAATTAACCTCTCAAGCGCGCTCATATGATCGCGCTCGTTCGGTCTATCGCTTCACCACGGTCAAAACCACCTGCGAGGGATACTGCGCGGAATGATGGACCGAGTTGTGCGCGACGACACCCTTCACTTCGTCGTAGTTGTTTCCGCCGGTGTTCAGATTGCGGTCGAATCGCGGAAAATTGCTGCTTGAAACTTCGATGCGGATGCGATCGCCCGCCCCGAAATAGTTGCTGGTGGTCATCGGCGACAGGGTAACCTTATAAACTTTCCCCGGTTCCATCCACACCGGCGGCTTGTCGTAACCCTCACGATAGCGGACGCGCTGGATGGTTTCATCCAGGTTGTACGCGGTGCCGTCCGGCAGCACATCGATGAGTTTTACCGTGAAATCCGTGTCCTTCACGTCGGAAGAAACGTACAACGTAACTTCGATCGGGCCGCTGACCTCCCTGCCCTCGCGCAACGGCTCGGAGGAATACACCAGGATGTCGTTGCGAGCTTCCATCTTGCGCTGATCGAACGCGCCGCCGGTTACTGCGTTGCCGGTGCAGCACACGTTACCGCCATACGACGGCACGGGATTCATGGGATCGTACACGAAACTGTCCGGAGCGTCGGAACGAGGCGCCGCATTCGCGAGCGCGCCGTCGCCGTACAGCGTGTTGGCTTTCCCGCCGCTCCCAAGGTAAAGCGTCATGGGCTGCGCGCCTTCCGGCGGCCAGGTGTTCGACGTCTGCCACTTGTTTAGGCCCATCGTGTAGTAGCGCACCTTGGGTTGATTTTCCAGGATGTGATTGTCTTCGCCTTTCAGAAAATGATCGAACCATCCGTAGGTGAGCTCGTTGTAATCCAGGCGCGCGTCGCCCATATCGCGCTCGCCGACGATGGTGTGCTCGGTGGCGCGCGTGTAGCTGCAGTGCAGCGTCGGCGCGATCACCGCGTATTGCTCATTGCCGATTTCCGGCTTGGCGGTCCGGCGCACGAAGTTGTACGCCGCCAGGTTCGGACCGATGGATACGTCGTACCAGGACATAAACCAGAATCCCGGAACATTGATGGTTTTATCGTCGTGCCACAGGCCGCCGCGATACCAGGCCGGATCGTTGGGCGTGCGCTTGATCATCGCGCCGCCGGTGGAAACCTCCTCGGGATCGGCGAAAATTCCGTGCGGCCCGCCGACCGCCTTAATGATGTCCATCTCCGGCAAATGCTGCAGCGCTTTCGACCAATCCACCGGCGGAAGCTGCTGCGCGAGATCGAACTCCTTCGACACGCGGACCAGGTCTTCCTGCGAAGTGCTCGGCGGAAACATGGGCCGCACCGTGTTCTGCTCGCCGTAAAGCCAGGCGATGAAGAGCATCTGCACGGCTCCGCCGCGATACCAGTTGCCCTGCTCGTAATACGGCTTGACGCGTCCCACGCCCGCGCCGAATCCTTGCGGGATCATCGCCGCGAACGCCGGATTTCCCTGCGCCGCAACGCCGAGCTGCCATTCCGCGGTCGAAGAGCAGCCGATGGTGCCGACCTTTCCGTTGGACCAGGGCTGCGACGACATCCAGGTGATCGCGTCGGAGCCGTCCGAGAGCGGTGGCCCGAGAATGTCATAGCTTCCTTCGGAGAAGAAATGGCCGCGCTCATTCATCTCGACATAAACGTAGCCGCGCTTCACCGCTTCGAGCTGCGCGCTCATATCCGCGGGCGCGCCGAGCTTCACATCCCAGTAATTGAAGTTGTACGGCGTGCGCACGAAAATGATGGGATATTTTTTCGACGCGTCCTTGGGGCGATACACGTCGGCGGCCATGCGCTTGCCGTCCTGCATCGTCACCATGACTTTGCGGTCGATGATGGCGACCTGTTCGAGTTCTTTTTCGATCGCGTTTCGTCTGGCGATCAGTTGCGCATTGGGCGAGGGCGGCTGGGCGCCAATAACCCCGGCCAGGAACAGGAGCAAAAAAATTCTGGGCTTCATCGTTACTGAGGATTATACGCCCGCGAATTCTTTGGCGTCTGATTGGCGTGCTAGTGGCATGTCGCAGAGACAACGTTACTGCGGATGCGGCGGGTCGGATCGGAATACTTCCACTGGATCGGCTTAGCATTCGCTGAGTAGGCGTTGATATAGCGGCGAAGCTTGCG
>Ga0335077_10000831_pt1 | contig 35095 bp, 26 predicted proteins | sample Lox_Sample_31_FD_207151 | JGI IMG/M metagenome (GOLD analysis project Ga0335077, IMG submission 207151) | Soil microbial communities from Loxahatchee National Wildlife Refuge, Florida, United States - Lox_Sample_3.1 | ecosystem: Environmental > Terrestrial > Soil > Wetlands | place: USA... | reverse complement strand
ACCATGGAGATTGGCTACAATTTCGTCAGCGTGAGCCGCGTGCCGCTGGAGAAAGACCCCGGCTTGATGATCGGCACCTACACCGAGGCCATGCAGAAACGGATTCGCGACGCGCATCACGAGAAGTATCCGGCTTCACATCCGTCCGGCCCGCCCGCCGTTGCAGTGGAGAAGTTTGTTGCGCCCGAGGGATACCACGACAGCTACGACCACTTCAACAACTTCTTTGCGGCAGTCCGTTCGCGTCAACCGGTAGTCGAAGATGCTGTGTTCGGCTATCGGGCGGCCGGAGCCGCTTTGCTCAGCAATCTGAGTATTGAACGTGGCGCAATCGTGAAATGGGATCCGGATGCGATGAAGATTGTGTAAGACTTCGACCGTATTTAGCCCCACCCATCAAAGGTGGGGCTTCCCATGTCCGCAGCAGCAGCAGCAGCAGCAGAGCTGTTACTCCGCTCCCAGGTGTTTGTCGAAGAACTTGACTATGACGTCATAAGCCTCGCGCGATTCGGGCACATCGGAGTTGTAGAAAAATCCGTGGAACAATCCTTCCCATACGTGTAGATCCGCGTCGACTCCAAGTTTCACCAGTTGCGCGTGAGTGTGAACGGCGGAACTCATTTCGAAAGCACGCGTGCCGGTGATGATGAGCGTTGGTGGAAATTTCGCCAGGACCTGAGGAGAATTGATCGGTGCTACCAGGGAGTCTTTCGGGTCGGCTTCAGCGAAATAGCCCAGACGCCTCATGCCACCTTCGCGCATTTCCGTCATCAGTCGAGCTTCTCCCAGCGGCGTAGACGTGTAGGCTGCATCGCCTCCAAAGTCGCCCGCCGCTGCACAGAAAATCCCGATCGCTCCCGGTCGCGGCAGATCATGTTTCTGAAACCACGCGACCGATTGTGCCGTGAGCATCCCACCCGCTGAGCATCCATAGATGCCGATGTTTTGCGATTTGTAGGTCTTCAGCAGCTCCCGATAGACCGTCGCCACATCTTCACTGGCTGCAGGAAACTTGTTGTCCGGACCTTCCCGGTAATCCACGCTCACGACTTTGATACCCCCGAGCGCTGCGATGGGTCGCGATTCCAGTTCCGCGCAACCCGGCCAACATCCCGAGAAGCCACCTCCATGCAGGTTGATCAGCACGCGATCCGCATTGGCGGAAGAGACTCCTGCGCTTGGCGTATATACGAAGGCGTGCACACCCGAAATTTTCTCGTCATCCATTTTGATCGCGAACAGCGCCTTTTGGCGTTCCAGGTACGGGACCATGAACCGGGGTATCCCCTTTTCCTGTTGAATCACCTTAGGGTCCTGCATGTCATGCAGGTGCTGATTCAGGTAAGCCTTGGCTTCGGGGCTGAGAAATTTCGAAAGCGGAACCGATTCCGCAGGTAGCTCAATCGTTCCGTCTTCTCGAATGGGTACCAGCTGCGTCTTGGGGGCATCGTCAGTACCAGGTTTCCGATTGTTCTGTGCCGAGGCAATTCCCGCGCATAGAAGCAGGACAGGTGCAATCAAACGATAGGTGGTCATAAGCCTCCATGTATCGGTTAAACATACACCGGCTTCGCGCTCCAGCCCGCACCACCCCACCCTTACTCCTGTGCAAGGGTGTTGCGTAATCGCGGTCTATTGGGAGAAGCGCTCAGGGATCAGTCTGCGGCATTGTAAGAAGGGAGTGCCTGGAGCTGCTTCTTTTCCACAGCTCGATGTGACATCTGACCTTGCGTTCACAGTCGCATTCGTATGAACATTGGCGAAGATGGGACGGTGCACCGAACAGTGAACCGTTCCATTCTGGGAACTCGGTTCTCAATGTGTCGCCGCTAAGTTCTTTGACACCAAGATTTTGCCCCTAAGCTGTTGAGCCCCATAGATTATTTGGAGATTTTCCGGCATATCGCTGATTCCAATGGACCGGTGGGGGAGGGGGGTACCCTTTCAACTCACCGCGATCCCATTTCGGGACGCTCAAAACCTGAAATTTTCAACGAATTTTCACTTCCTCGTGGCGAGTCATGAGTGCTCGGTGCAATTCAATCCTCCGTGTTCTTTTGCCGATAGCTCTTCTTTGGGGTGCTATCAATGCCGCTTTGGGTCTGGATCGTGCTGGGAGTGTTCGCGCTTCTCCTGATCGCCGAGGAAGTGCGTATCTACCGAGCCTATCGCGAGTTTCGCAAGAAAGATGAGATCTTCCAGGTCGTGACCGAGAATGCGGCCGACATGATCGCGCTGGTCGATGTCAAAGGACGACGTTTATACAACAGTCCCTCGTACAAGCGCGTCCTCGGCTACTCTCCGGAAGAATTGAGCGAGACTTCATCGTTCGAGCAGATTCATCTCGACGATCGCATGCGGGTGCTGGAGGCCGCGCGCGAGGCGCGTGAGAGCGGTATCGGCAAACGCCTCGAATACCGCATCAAGCATAAGGATGGAAGCTGGCGCGTGCTTGAGTCCATCGCCAGCACGATCCGCGATACCCACGGCGAAGTCTCGAAGTTGGTTATCGTTAATCGCGACATCACCGAGCGCAAACGCGCTGAGCAGCAACTCGATTACAACCTGTTCCATGACCTGCTTACGGGATTGCCCAACCGTCGCATGTTCATGGACCGCCTGCAGAGTGCGTTCGCGCGTACGCCGCGACACGGGACGATCCTATGCCCTGTTGCTCGCCAACGTCGATCACTTCAAGGTCTTCAACGAATCGATAGGCGCGAGAGCCGGCGATCATATCCTGACCGAGATTGGCCGACGTCTTTCCGCAGAGTTGCGGCAGGATGACGTTTCAGCAAAGGACCACGGAAGTTCCTCCCCCGATGCGACGCTGTTCCGCCTGGGAGGCGACGAGTTCACCATCCTGCTCGAAACCGTGGGCGATCCCCGCGATGCGATGCGCATTGCCCGCCCCCTGCAGGGGGCTGTTGCCGTGCCGTACGCACTCGAGTCGCGCGAAGTGCGCGCGTCTGTGAGCGTGGGCATTGCGCTCAGCACCGCTGCGCACATACGCCCTGAGGACATTTTGAAAGATGCCGATGTCGCCCTGCGGCGCGCAAAGGCGCTGGGTGGTTCGCGCTGCGAGGTCTTCGACGAGGCCATGCACTCGCGCGCCGTGGGACGACTGAAGCTGGAGTCTGACTTGCGTACGGCCATTGCCGAGCGTCAGTTTCGCATCCACGATCAGCCCGTGATCGAACTGAACACGCGGCGCATTCTGAGCTTCGAAGCCTTGCTGCGCTGGGAGCATCCCACGCAAGGCTTGATCTCGCCCTACCGCTTCATCGAAGCCGCCGAAGATACAGGAATGCTGGTCTCGATTGGACATTGGCTGATGGTCCAGGCCTGCCGTCAACTGCGCGAGTGGGAGGTCAACGACCGCTCAGGCTCGCCCATGAATGTAATGGTAAACGTCTCGGCACGGCAGTTTGCCGATGCGCGGCTGGTGAACGACATTCAGGACGCGTTGCAACAAACAGGGATCGATCCCTCCCGTCTGCAACTGGAGATGACGGAGCAGATTGCTGGGGCTGACCCGAGACTCACTATTACTGTGCTCTCACATTTGAAGCATCTCGGTATCGGCACAGTGCTCGACGACTTCGGCACGGGCTCAACTTCACTGGTCGGACTGACGCAGTTCCCCGTCGATGCTCTGAAGATCGATCGCTCGTTGATCCGCGAGATGCAGAGCGACAGGAGCACGGCCGACATCGTGGAGTTGATCATCACACTGGCGCATAAGATGAACCTCAAGGTGATCGCCGAAGGCATCGAGACCACGCGGCGACTGGAGCGACTGCTCGAACTGGGATGTGAGTACGGACAGGGATACTTCTTCTCCCAGCCTTTGGAAGCGAAAGCGGCGCTGATCTTCATGCGCCAGCAGATTGCCTCGGTGAGGAAGAGCAGTGCGGGCGCGAGTTAGCCGGATCGGTGCGGCTGCTTCAAAGCGTCTCCAAAGAGTTGCATAGGTCCTCCGCGCGCAACAAACGCGCGCTCAGGATGACAGGGCCTTGACCCACGCCCCCATCATGGGAAAATTCAACGAGTACCGTTTCCGGGAGAGACGACTCGGCCGTATTCTGTCGCGCGGCTTAGGCGGTCGAACATCCGCCAGGTTTCCAGGGATACCTTCGTGATGGCTGCCTCACCCTCACGCTCGCTGCGCAGGAACGACGTCATCACGCAGATCACATACGGACGTCCTTCGACGAATACGACGCCGGAATCATTGCGTACGGCTTCCAGCGCGCCAGGTTTGTTGGCAATCTTCAGGTCTGGCGGAAGATCGCGGGGAATCCAGGAGCCTTTGTTCGTCCTGAGGACCTGGAAGAAGTCGTCGGTCGATTGCTTATCGAGCAACTTGCCGTGGTAGATCGCATCGAGCAGGGACATCATCTCCCATGGTGTGGAAATGTTCTCGCGTCCCTGCTTCGCGGCTTCCAGGTCCATCATCTTACGGCGGAGTCGGGTGTGCGCAAGGCCGAGTGAGTCGAGCATCGCATTAACGTTCTGCATCCCGACGCGATCGATCAGCACATTGGTGGCGGCGTTGTCGCTGACCGCAACCATCATGGTTGCAAGATCGCGCAGAGTGAGGCGCGTCACTCCCGGTGTCAGGCCGTTCATGATGTCGCTATCGGGTACAAGATCGGCCGATTGCACGGTGTACAGGTCGGTGAGCTTCAGCTTGCCCTGTTGCGCCTGCAGGTGCAGATTGGCGAGGACCGTGATTTTGATGGAGCTAGCCTGGGCGAAGACTTCATCCTGCCGGAGGAGATAGTGATCACCGGTGGTCAAGTCCTCGATCGCGACTCCCATGACACCGTCCAGATTGCGATCGACCTCCTCGATTTTTCCTTCGAGCTTTTGCCAGAGGATCTTCTGCTTGGCTGACGGAACATTCTGTCCGATGGAGACCGATAGAAGTAAGAAGACGCTAAGAAGACCTTTCATACTGGAGGCTCTCCGGAAAGCACCCGATTGTAGCAGGCAAAGACCAAAGCTCGTGCCGAACCGCCGAAGAATCGCTAAGGCTTTTTCCAAAGGTGCCGATCAGATTGAGAGAGACCATGCAAACATCAGCAAGACCAGCCCCGGCCGCCAAACCTACGGATTGCCTCGCGGGCCAACCGATCCTGAGCAAAGATGAAAAGGTTCTGGGCTACGAGTTATTGTTCCGCGAGAGCGCCGACGAGGAGCGGTTCTCTTCTGACTTCGACGGTGGCACGCGCAGCATCATCGATACTCTGAATATCATGGGACTCGATGTGGTCTGCGATGGGCGGAGAGCGTTCATCAATTGCACCCATGACATGCTGTTGAAGGAATTCTTCCTGCTCTTGCCTGCGGAGAAGGCGGTGGTAAAGATTCAGGAAACGGTTCCAGTCGACGAAGCCGTGATTGCAGCCTGCCAGCAGCTCAAAATAGAAGGCTATCGAATCGCCCTGGATAAATTCGTGCTGGGCGATCCGCGGGAGAAACTCATTTCTTACGCGGATTACCTCAAGATTGACATACGACGTGTTCCGCAACAACACTGCGCGGCGCTTGTCGCCAATTACGGCGGGAAATGTACGCTCGTTGCCCAGAAGGTCGAAACCAGGCTGCAGTTTATTACCGCTCTGAAAGACGGATTCACGCTGTTCCAGGGATATCTTTTCCACCATCCGGAGCGCATGCGCGCGCGGCATATTTCGGCCAACCAAGCCAGCCAGTTACGTTTGCTGAAGGCGGTCTCTGCGCCCGAACCGAATCTCGATGAGATTGAGGAACTCATCAAACTGGATGCGTCGCTCTGCTATCGGTTGCTGCGGTATCTGAATTCGCCGCTGCTAGGCGTATCCGCTACCGTGCAGTCTGTCCGCCACGGGATGAGGCTTCTGGGAGAGCGCGAGTTAGTCCGTTGGATACGAAGGGCCACGGCACTGATCATGGGCCAGGAAAAATGTTCCGACCTGGTTTTATCGTCACTGGTGCGGGCGCGGTTCTGCGAGCTGATCTCACCAAGGTGACTTATGGATCTTGCGACCTGTTTCTGATCGGAATGTTCTCGTTGATGGATGCGATTCTGGAAGTGCCCATGGGCGTGGTGATCGAAGGGTTGGCGTTCGATGCCGAGACCAGAACTGAATTGCTTGGCATGAAGACCGGCAAAGCGACCGCTTTGTCACCGATCTATGAACTCATGGTGGCCCGCGAGGCGGGAGAGTGGGACGTGGTTGCGCGGCATGCCAAGAAGCTCAATTTGTCTCTGCCGTTTGTGAACCGTGCATATAACGAAGCGGTAAGTTGGGCGCATCAGATGAGCGCCACGGCCCCAAGCGAAGAGCAGTAACGCCGCGGGCATCCGCATATTGGAAATGGGCCAAGCTCGCTATTGCTCGCTTTACCCGCTCAGCGGGAGGGTGAGGCGCCCGCCCCCACACCAGAATCTTCAGCCTTCTATTTTTGCTTCACGCAGTTGCTTAACCGCCGTCTCCGAGCTTACCGGGGAGTAATAGACCTCTTTAAAGGTGTACGACTTCGCTTTTGATGGGACTACCGGCAGAATTTCGATGTGCCAGTGGTAGTCGTCATCGATTGTCTTCCAATAGCCGAGGTTCTTTGACGGATGCAGGCTGCTCGGAGAGGTGTGCAGGACGAGGTGGAAGTCTTCCGTCACGGAACGGACTCGTTGTAGAGTGCGGCGCAACAGAGCCGCCAGATTCATCCGAAGGCCGGGTTTGTTGAGGCCCGTGCGCTCGAACGAGGAATCGTGGTTGCGGGGCATGATCCAAGTTTCGTAGGGGACGCGCGGCGCATAGGGGCCCAGGGCCAGATAGTCGCCACGCACCTCGATCACTCGCTGCGCCTGGCGCTCTTCCTGCTGGATGATGTCGCAGAAAACGCAGCGCTCCTTACTGACGAAGTATTCGCGTCCCGCCCGCAGTTCGTAGAGAACGCGGCGCGGAACGAACATGGTCGCGACCAACTGCGAAGTGGGATGGGAAAACTCCTGGCCAGCGTTCTTGCCGTAATCCTTGAACAAACTGACGTACTTGATTCGCGGGTCGCGCTTGAGGTCGAGAATGCGCTCGGCGGCGAGGCGCAGGAAGTGGGCGATGTCCTCGTCACTCGCCTTCCAGAGGTGGCGCTCGTGATTCGGATTTTCCACTAGCACTTCATGAGCTCCAACCGAATGCATGCGGTCGTAGAGGCCATCGCCGCGGCGTCCGGGCTCGCCCTCGATGTGGTAGAGAGGTTTGGGATGAACGACGGACTGGGCCGACCAGCCAAGTCCGGGCGCGTTGGGAGACTTGGCGATCACTTGCAGATTGGGGTCAGAGCAGAAGCGGCAGGGCGCGTCGGGGCGCGTCGGGGCTTCCGATGACTCGTCACCGGTCATGACCCAGGAGCGAGTGATGGGATCCTTCCGTAGTTCCATAAGTCAGTCTTCAAGAAAAGGAGAACACCGGGAGAGAAGGCACGTCAACTGCGAGTTCTTACGGAATTTGCAGAAAGACGAAAGCGAAATCGCACCGAGAACGGGTCGTGGGCGTTTGTTATAATCCGCCGAAGCCCGCTTCATGACCGAGCCGTCCACTCCGCTGATGCGGCAGTATGCTGCCGTCAAGAAAGAACATCCCACCGCTCTCTTGTTCTTCCGCCTGGGCGATTTCTACGAGCTGTTCTTCGATGACGCCGTGGTGGCGGCCAAAGAACTGCAAATCACGCTGACGTCGCGCAACAAGGAAAAGGGAGTGGCGATCCCGATGTGTGGCGTCCCGTATCATGCGGCGGAAGGATACATCGGGAAACTAATCCGTCGCGGATTCAAGGTAGCGATTTGCGAGCAGATGGAAGATCCGCGGCTGGCGAAGAAACTGGTGCGAAGAGAAGTTACTCGGGTCATCACACCGGGAACGGCGGCGGATTCATCACTTGGATCGGACGAGAATAACTTTCTCGCTGCGGTGGCGCAGGTTGACGAGACCGTTGGATTCGCTGCACTCGACTTGTCGACGGGAGACTTTCGAGCGACGGAGTTTTCTGGCGAGAGTGCGATGCGGCGCGTGCAGGAGGAGTTGGAGCAGCTGCGGCCGAGGGAGTTGCTATTTGGGTCGACGGCACCCCTATTTGAGCAGTCCGCAAAGCAGCCGAGCTTTGCTCGGCCGGATCCTTCGGCTTCGCTCCGGACAGGCAGCCGAGGGCGACTGTCGTCAGGCGGAGTTTCTTCGGGACTAGCTGGCATCCACTATACGGAAACGCCGCTGGAGGACTGGATCTTCTCACCTGATCACGCGCTCCCCTTGCTAGAGAATCATTTTGGTGTATTGTCGCTTGAAGGATTTGGGCTGGCTGGGAAAACTGCGGCCGCATCGGCGGCGGGAGCGATCCTCTATTACGTACGCTCCACGCAGCGCGGGTCGCTCGATCATGTGGATCGCATCGGATGGTACGAGCGGCAGAACTGTCTCGTCCTCGACGCCGTCACGGTGCGCAATCTGGAATTAATCGAGCCGCTATTTGCCGGGACTGACTCGGGAGTGACCTTGTTCCGATCGGTTGAAGCTTCCGTAACCCCGATGGGAAAACGGCTATTGCGGGCGTGGCTGCTGCGGCCGTCGCTGGATTTGCCGGAAATCAACGCGCGGCTGGACGCAGTCGAGGCGGCCGTGAAAGACATGGTCGCGCGCGAAGAGTTGCGGCTGGCAATGGAGGGTGTGCTCGACCTCGAGCGGTTGCTCAGCCGGGTTACGCTGGAGACGGCGAATCCGCGGGATGTGCTGGCATTGGCCGCCTCGTTAAGCAAAATTCCCGCTGTGAAAGCCGCGCTGCTGCGGCTGAGTGCAGCTCGCATGCAAACGCTGCGTGCGACGCTGGATGAGCTCAGCGATTTGCGTGAGCGGATTGAGAGGACGATCATTCGAGAACCGCCTTTGAGTTTCGCCGATGGCGGCGTGATTGCCCCCGGCGTCGACCGCGAACTCGATGAACTGCGAGAACTCTCGCACAACAGCAAAGCCGTTCTGGCGCAGATCGAGCAGCGCGAGCGCGGGCGCACGGGCATTACATCACTGAAGGTGAAGTTCAATTCGGTATTCGGGTACTACATCGAGATTTCCAAAGCGAACCTGCACCTGGTGCCCCAGGATTATGATCGGAAGCAGACGCTCGTGGGTGCCGAACGCTTTACCACTCCTGAACTGAAAGAGTACGAGGCGAAGATTCTCGATGCACAGGAGAAGATTGTCGAACTCGAGCGGCGATTGTTTTCTGAATTGCGGACGGCGATTGCCTGCGAGGCGAAGCGCATTCGGCAAACCGCGTTGGCTTTGGCCGAGGTTGACGTGCTTGGCGCACTGGCTCACATTGCAGGGCTGCGAAATTATTGCCGACCGGAGTTTGTTGCGGAGTCGTCGGAGATCGAGATCATCGACGGCCGTCATCCGGTCATTGAGCAGCAGGGACTCGCAGGAGGCAGCGAGCGATTCATCCCGAATGATCTCTATCTGAATGACGCAACCCATAACATTCTGTTGCTGACCGGACCCAATATGGGCGGCAAGTCAACATACCTGCGTCAGACAGCTCTGATTGTGATCCTGGGGCAGATGGGGTCGTTTGTACCAGCGCGTTCGGCGAAGTTGAGCGTTGTAGATCGTGTGTTCACGCGCATTGGCGCGAGCGACAATCTGGCGCGCGGGCGCTCGACGTTCATGGTCGAAATGACTGAAACGGCGGCGATCTTGCACACGGCTACCGCACGGTCGCTGATCCTGCTGGATGAAGTGGGGCGCGGAACGGCTACTTATGACGGGCTGGCGATCGCGTGGGCGGCGGTGGAGTATCTGCACGCCCGGGTACGGGCAAAAACTCTCTTTGCGACACACTACTTCGAGTTAACAGAGTTGGCCGACCAGTTGGAAGGTGTGAAGAATTATCACGTGTCGGTCAAAGAGACTGGTGGAGGAATCGTCTTCCTGAGGAAGGTCGAGCCCGGGGCAGCGGATCGCAGCTATGGGATTGAAGTCGCGAAGCTGGCGGGATTGCCGAACGAAGTTGTGGAACGGGCGCGCGAGGTACTGGTCCAGCATGAGTTCGCCGAGCAACAGGCAACGGCGCATTTGTCGCCAGGGGCAACGCCTCCGGCGGCCCAGTTGACGATCTTTACGCCGCTGTCTCAGCCGGTGGTGGAGAAGCTGCGGGAGGTTGATTTGAATCGGTTGACTCCGCTGGAGGCTTTGAATTTGCTTGCGGAGTTGAAAAAAGAAATCTAACCACAGAGGACACATTCACAGGGGGGCTTCTGAAGCACGAAGTCGGCCACACATTGATCATCGGTTTTGACGGGACTGAGGTGACATCGCGTCTCGCTTCGCTTCTGAAGCGGGTGCGGCCTGCGGGGATCATTTTGTTCGCGCGAAATATCCAGACGCCCGAACAGACATGGCGACTCCTGCGCGCGTGTCAGAAGTACGTGGAGATCCCTTTGTTCACCTGTATTGATTTGGAAGGCGGAACGGTCGACCGGCTTCGCGATGCGCTTGGTGCGGCTCCGGCGGCGGCGGATGTTTTCGTGGCGGATGATCCCAGGCTGTTTCTCAGGCATGGGCAAATCATCGGAGAGAACTGCCGGGCGCTGGGATTTAACGTGGATTTTGCTCCGGTGCTTGATCTGGCCTTCGAACCGTCCCGTGAGGTGATGGGCTCGCGAGCGGTTTCGTCCGATGCGGGGGCGGTTGTGGCGTATGCCCGGAAATTTCTTGCCGGGCTCAGCAGAGCCAGAGTGCTGGGATGCGGGAAGCACTTTCCGGGACTGGGCGAAGGAAAACTCGACAGCCATCACGAATTGCCGGTCATTGATAAATCGCTGAAGGCTGCGTGGACGGAGGATCTGTATCCCTACCGCGCGCTGCGGCGAGAACTTCCATTTGTAATGATTGCGCACGCGGCGTATCCAAAGGTGACGAAGGCGAAAATTCCCGCCTCCCTTTCGAAGGTGTGGATAACCGACATCCTTAAGAAGAGGATCGGATATCGGGGGCTGATTGTATCGGATGACCTGGAGATGGGTGGGGTCTTATCGGCGGCGTCCGTGGGAGAAGCGAGTGCGGAGTTTCTGCGGGCAGGCGGAGACTTGTGCCTGGTCTGTCATCGCGAGGACCGCGTACTTGAGGTTCATGAGGCATTGATGAAGAGCGCCGAGCGCGACAAGAAATTCGCGAAACGTTTAGCTGAATCGGCCCGAAGGGTGCTCGCGTTCAAGAAGAAGTGTGGAAAGACTCTGAGAATCGGAAAGCCCCCGTCACCGCCGCTCCTTGAGAAGTTGACGCGGAACTTGTGGGAGTTCGGGGAACAGGTGCGGCTCGGGCCACTGAGCCGACGGGAGGATCGGCGGCGCGGATGAGCAAGCCAATGGTCGTCGCCGGGGTGATGAGCGGGACGTCTGCGGATGGAATTGACGTTGCGCTCGTAAAGATTGTCGCAACTGAGTCCCGCGCGCGAGTCGCCCGCGGCCACACGATCCAGCTGTTGGGCCATGCAGCTTATGCTTACCCTTCGGATGTGCGCCGGGCAGTGCTCTCGGCCATGAATGCGACTTCGGCCAGCGTTGCTGATCTGGCGCGGCTCAATTCCCTGCTGGGCGAGCTTTACGCTGATGCAGTCCTAGCGACACAGCGGCGTTTTCGCGTGAAAGCGGTACTCATCGGATGTCACGGGCAGACTCTTTATCATCAGGGCGAACCGGCACAATTTCTCGGACGTAAGGTTTCGACGACGTGGCAGTCCGGCGAGGCCGCGATCGTTGCGGCGCGCGTGGGCGTGCCCGTCATCTCGGACTTCCGACCTGCGGACATGGCGGCGGGTGGCAAGGGCGCGCCCTTGGTTCCCTACCTCGACTATCTGTGGTTTCGCGATTCGCGAATGGGACGGATCGTGCAGAACATTGGCGGAATCGCAAATCTTACTGCGATTCCGGCCAGCTCGCGTCCCGAAGGTGTTATCGCGTTCGACACGGGTCCTGGAAATATGGTGATCGACGCGGTTACGCACGAGTTATCTGGAAAGCCATTCGATCGCGATGGGAAGATTGCGGCCTCTGGTCGCGTGCTTGATTCCGTAGTTGACCGGATCTTGCGAAGAAGGTTCTTTCTGGCCAGGCCGCCGAAAACTGCGGGGCGGGAGGAGTTTGGGCGGGAATTCGTGCGCGAGTTTCTGCGAGAGTGTAACGGTTCGGGCAAGCACGAGGTCGTGGCCACCGCCACGGCTTTGACTGCGCGGTCGATTGCTGATGCTGTAAATCGGTTTGTGATTCCAAAGATGCAACACCGTTCAGCTTTTAAGGAAATGATTCTTTCTGGAGGCGGGGCGCGGAATGCGACCCTCGTCGGGATGCTGGCCGAGCAACTCGCGCTTCTTGGAATTGTCGTTCGATTCTCTGATGAGTACGGTTTGCCGTCCGAGGCCAAAGAGGCAGTGGCCTTTGCTGTGTTGGCTTACGAGGCCTGGAATCGTCGGCCCGCCAATGTGCCATCCGCTACGGGGGCGCGCAGAGCTGCGGTTTTGGGGAAGATTTCGTATGCATATTGAGGACGTCAGGCGTCGGGAGTCAGATGCCGGGGGCTGGCATTGGTTGTGCTGCGTGCTACCCGAGCGGGATGTCTGTGCAACGACTAGACGGAGGCACGAGCTATCCTTTCGGTTTGCCATCGCTCTCGCTCTCCCACTGCTTTTTTCTATTCTGTCCTGTTCCGGCAGGCCAGATGAAAGCACGCTCGTCATGCTAATCGAGTCAAGCCCGACAAATCTGGACCCGCGGGTGGGGATCGATGCGCAGTCGGAGCGGATTGACAACCTGATCTTCGACGACCTGCTGTCGCGCGGCGAGGATCTCAATGTTGCTCCGGGGTTGGCGGAACGGTGGGAGACTCCTAGTCCGCTAGCATATGTGTTCCATCTCCACGCGGGCGTTCGATTTCATGACGGGCGACCGCTGTCCTCTCGCGATGTCAAATGGACCTTTGACTCATTGCTGCAGGGGAAGATTCGCAGCACGAAGGCCGCTGTTTACAAATACGTTGATCACATCGACGCACCGGACGACAACACTGTCACCTTCCACATGAAAGAGCCAGACGCTACATTGCTCTGGAATGTATCCGACGGAGCCATGGGGATTGTGCCATACGGCAGCGGGGATGAGATGACGCTGCATCCGATCGGGTCAGGACCATTCAAGTTCGTGAGCGCGGAAACGGATCGCGAGGTCATTCTCGAAAGAAATGATGGCTACTGGGGAGGTGCACCCCAGCTGGCTCGCGTGCGATTTGCCGTGGTGCCCGACGAGACCACCGAGGCCCTGGAGTTGCGCAAGGGCAGCGGCGATATCGCGATAAATTCGCTTACCCCTGACACAGTGGTTACGCTGAAACGAAACCCAAACATCAACGTGGAGCATAGCGGCGGAACGCGGCTCGCTTACCTCGGCTTCAACCTGCGCGATCCAATTCTGAAAGACGTCCGCGTGCGGCAGGCAATCGCGTACGCGCTCGACCGACGGCCGATGATTGAGTACCTGTGGCGTGGGCTGGCGCAGCCGGCCCGGAGCGTGCTGCCGGCACAGAGTTGGGCGTACAACGGGGACGTGCCCGATTATGAACACAATCCCGAGCGGGCGAGGCAGTTGCTCGATGCTGCCGGATATCCGGCGGCCAACGGCGTTCGGTTTCACATCAAGATGAAAACGTCGACCGATGCAAACACGCGGTTAATGGTGGCGGTGATGCAGCAGCAACTGCGCGAGGTGGGTGTCGCACTCGACATCCGCAGCTTTGAGTTTGCGACCTTCTTCTCCGACGTGCAGCATGGAGCGTTTCAGATGTACGGGCTGCGGTGGATCGGGGGAAATGAAGATCCAGATATCTTCGAATATGCGTTTCATTCTTCGAAATTCCCGCCGAATGGAGCGAATCGCGATTACTACTCAAATCCGAAAGTAGATGAGCTGATCGACCGCGCACGCCGCGAGACCGATCCAAATGTGCGGAAGCCGTTGTATGCCGAGGTGCAGGCTATCCTGGCGCAGGATCTGCCCTACATCAACCTGTGGTATCTCGATAACGTACTGGTTCACACGAAACGCGTGCACAACCTGCGGCTCAATGCGGCGGGCAATTACGACTTTCTGCGTAGCGCAGAACTTGTCCCATCGTCCCAAGCTAACATCTCAGACAGATACGTGACGGGTGGAACCGTCGCCCGCTTACCAGGTGTACTCCCTGGCAGATGACCTTGTATTCATAGCCGGCGATCGGGTGGCGCGAATTCACCGTAGGACCTGAGTGCCGCGCTCGCTTCGCGGGACCGCCGAGGCGGCTGTCCCGACGCGAGCTGTCTGGGTCTACACTCCTCGCGTGTTACCATCGAAATTCGAGCTCCTATGCATATTTTGTTTATCGGCGACATCTTTGGGCGACCGGGGAGGACCATTGTCAAAGACCGACTGCCTGAGATCGTGTGCGAGCGCTCCATCGATCTGATCATTGCAAATGGCGAAAACTCGGCGGCTGGGTTCGGGATCACTCCGGCCTTGGCTGAGGAATTATTCGAACTGAACATCGACGTCATTACGACCGGGAATCACATCTGGGACAAGCGCGAGATCGTCGACTACTTCCAGATAGTCGAAGGCAACGGGCACGGACCGGCGCGACGCGTGCTGCGTCCGGCGAACTATCCGGCGGACATGCCGGGATCCGGCCTGTACGAAGGCATGAAGGGCAGAGTGCCATATGCCGTGATCAATCTGCAGGGGCGCGTGTTCATGGCCTCGAACGACGATCCCTTCCGCGTTGCCGATCAGCTTCTGCAGAAGATCAAGGCGAGGGTCGTTGTGGTCGATATGCATGCGGAGGCCACGTCGGAAAAGATTTCACTGGGCTGGTATCTCGATGGTAGAGTCACCGCGGTGGTTGGTACGCACACACACGTACCGACCGCGGACGAGCGCGTTTTGCCGAACGGAACGGCGTACATCACGGATGTGGGCATGAGCGGGCCTTATGACGGTGTGATCGGGGTCAAGAAGGAATTGGTTGTGGGCAAGTTCCTGAACGGAATGCCCGTGCGGTTTGAGCCTGCTACCGGGGACGTGCGACTTTGCGCGGTCGTCATTGACTGCGATGAAACGACCGGGAAAGCCAAGAGTATCGAACGATTGATGATCGCGTAGATTTCCCAGAGGGTGCTTCCCGGCAAGATTTACAAGAAAGTCCCATCCGCTCGAGCAAGCGTTACTCCCATTTCTCGCAGAGGCGGCGGGAAGTTAGGCAGCCAGACCTGTTGTGCAAGATCGTGGATATTCCTCGTTCTTCGGTTACCACCGGAAGTGCTAGGGCCTAGTGGTTACATATGATTGGGCCGGAAGCACGATAGAATCGAGAGCAATGCCTTCTAAGGTATCCATATGGGCGGCTACACTGCTGGCCGCGGCGGTTGGAGTGTCGGCCGCGCGGGCGGACGACAGTGCGCCACAGCCTCCCTTGGTTTGTCGAAATGGCGTGCCCGGCGGGGTCAGCTGCATTACCACGAAGCAAGATCGCAAGGACGCACAGGCAGCTTTTAAGCGCGGCATCAAGCTGCAACAGCATCAGCGGTTTGAGGAAGCGCTGGCGCAGTTTGAGGAAGCAACGCGGCTGGTTCCTCAGGATAGGGAGTACCTAGCCGCGCGGGAGGTACTCCGATCGAGCCTGGCATACGAGCACATACGGCGAGGCAATGCGCTGCTGGCCGAGGATGCACGGGCGCACGCCGCCGCGGAATTCGGCGCGGCATTGGATCTAGATCCAGGGAACCATTTCGCCCAGGAACGCCTGCAGGAAGCTACACAGAAGTCTTCCCGTTCCCTGCCCCAAGTAGTACCGGCTCTGTGGGCCGACTCGCAGGAAATCCATCTTGAGCCGAGCGATGACCTAGCGACGTTCCATTTCAGCGGCGACGTAAGGACGCTCTTCACCCAACTAGCCGCCGCTTACAGAATCAGCATACAGTTTGACGATTCGCTGCAGATGCGGCAGGTACGGTTCAATGTCGATAACGTGGATTTCTTCACCGCGCTGAACCTGGCCTGCAAGGTGAGCAAGGCGATGTGGGCCGCCATGGAACCACATCAGATGCTGATCCTTGCTGACAACACCGAGAACCACAAGCAGTATGACCGCATGTCGCTGCGGACATTCACTTTGCCGCCGCGTTCGTCGCCGCAGGAGGGTACGGACCTGGTGAATGCGATGCGGCAAATGTTTGACCTGAAGTCTGTCAGTTCGGGGCAAACGTCGAATACGGTGGAGGTGCGCGGCCCGCGTCGGGCGGTAGAGGCTTGTGCAAGAATGCTGGATCGACTGAGCAATGCCAAGCCGCAGGTAATGATCGACGTCCGCGTGTTTCAGATCAGCCACATGCTGACGCGGAACATTGGTGTGCATATCCCAAACACTTTTAACCTGTACAACATTCCGGCGGGCGCGCTGGCGGCGCTAGGCGGGCAGAACATCCAGGATCTGATTAATCAATTGATCGCGTCGGGGGGCATCAACCAGGCCGGAAGTTCGTCACTCTCGGGCCTGCTCTCACAATTGACCGGCCAGCAGAATTCGATCTTCAGCCAACCATTAGCGACGTTCGGAGGCGGCCTCACACTCATGGGGTTGAGCCTTGATCAGTTTGCCGCGCAACTTTCGCTGAACGAGTCGTGGGTGCGCATTCTTGATGACGTGTCGCTGCGAGCTGGCCAAGGCACAGACGCAACCCTCCACTTGGGACAACGATACCCGATTCTCAACGCCAGCTATGCGCCGATCTATAACTCGCCGCAGATCTCGCAGGTTCTGGGGAATCAGACTTACATCCCTCCGATCCCGTCCGTCAGCTATGAGGACCTGGGATTGAATCTGAAAGCGACCCCGACCATTCATGGCGATGGCAACGTCAGTTTGAAGCTCGAACTGCAGGTGCGTTCCCTGACAGGGCAATCTGACAATGGCGTGCCGGTGATCTCGAACCGCGAATACAAGGCGAGCATTAATCTCAAGGATGGGGAGCCAGCATTTGTGGCTGGCGAGATTTCCAACAACGACGCGCGGTCGATGAGCGGAATACCGGGCCTGGGCCTCGTTCCCGGGCTCAATAAGGCGATGGTGAGCAACACGTGGCAGGAAGACCACGACGAGCTTATGATCGTGATCACGCCACACGTGGTCTCTAACTTTGACCGCAGCACGAACGAGATCTGGCTGAGCGAGAGATAGATACCCGCTTGCGTCAGAATTACTTCTTAGCCTGATTTTCGCTCCCTGCCTCGTTTGCGGCGAAGTCCACCAGACTCTTGTAGACATCGGAGAGGCGCGCATCGAATTGGCCTATTTTGCGCCCATTGATAAAGAGCGTGGGTGTTCCCGTCACCTCAACTTTCTTTCCAAGAGCGGTCGAAGCGTCGATACGCGCCTTGGTCTCGGGTTGCATAGTGCATGCGGCGATTTCGGAACCTTTCACCCCCGCGCCGTCGGCCAGGGCCGTCAATTTTTCGTCGGCATTCTCGGCCGTGATGTCAGCCTGAGTCTCGTAGGTCTTCGAAACGAACTTCCAGAAAGCATCGTTGGAGGCGCGTCCGACGCAATCGGCGTAGGCAGCGCCCTTGGCAGCCCAATTATGCATTTCAAGGGGGAAGTTCTGAAACACGAAACGTGCCTGTGGTTCGGCAGCAACGAGTGCCTCGATGGTGGACTGGGCAGCCTTGCATGCCGGGCACTGTAGGTCGCCAAACTCGACGATGGTCACGGCAGCCTCTTTCGGACCGCGCGATGGGCCGTTGATTCCATTCTCCAGAGCCTTCCTGGCGGGATCGAACGGCTTGGCACCAAAAGGAATCATGTCGCCAACCAGCGCGTGCTCGCCGTCACGACCGACGTAGAAGTGGGATAGCTGTTGGCCCTGCTGATTCGCAAGGAGGACGGTCACCTCGGCTAGTCCCTCGATGGGCGAGGGGCGGATACTGGCAATCTTCCAGGTCATGTCAGGTTGATAGCCGAATTGCTCGTGCAGGAACGATTCGACGGTGGCTTCCGACGGAAGATCGGCCGTGGCGTGGGTCCCGAGTTTCTCATCTAGTTTAGCGGCGGGCTTCGCTTTTGGTGCACCTTGACCGAGGGCGAGAGTGCTAATCAGCAGGACCAGGACGGAAATCGTGTTTCCAAAAACGCGCATGGGTTCCTTTCGCATCAAGAATTGCGTTTGATTTTTCGCGGAAAAGCACGGTTCGCAAAATATTAGGATACGTCAGAATCGCCTTTCATACTTCGGACTTTGCAGCGATGGGAAAACGGCGCCCGTAACCAAAAGCCTTGGGAGAGATCTTAAGGCCAGGCGCGGCCTGTTGACGCTTATATTCCGCGCGATCGACCATGCGCATTACCTTACGCACGGTTTCCATATCGATACCACGGTCTAATGCGATCTGCTCGGCAGCGTGCGAGTCTTCGACATAGTCTTCAAGCACGGCATCGAGAACATCGTAGGGCGGCAGCGAGTCGCTGTCCTTCTGGTCCGGGCGTAACTCGGCCGAGGGTGGTTTTTCAATGGAAGCCCGGGGAATGACAGAACGTTGCGAATTCACATACTGGGCAAGACCGTAGACGAGAGTTTTGGGCACATCCGAGATGACCGCCAATCCGCCAACCATATCGCCGTACAGGGTGCAGTAGCCGACGCCGAGTTCACTTTTGTTACCGGTGGAGAGCACGATCGCACCCAACTTGTTCGAGAGCGACATCAGCAGGGTGCCACGGGCGCGGGACTGAATGTTCTCTTCGGTCACATCCTCTTTCAGGCCCGCAAATACCGGCCGCAGGATTTCGCGATAGGCTTCATAGGCGGGATTGATCGAGAGGAGTTCGAAGCGGATTCCGAGATTTTGCGCCAAAGCGCGGGCATCGTCGATGGAACCCTGCGAAGAATAAGGACCGGGCATACCGACGCCAATGACGTTCTCGGGGCCGACAGCATCGGCGGCGATCACGGCGGTCAAGGCGGAATCGATACCACCACTGAGGCCTACGATTGCTTTCTGGAAGCCGCATTTGCGGATGTAGTCGCGGGTACCCAGGACGAGCGCCGCATACGCACTGCCTTCATCGCCCGGGACTTGCTCGTGCATCTCGCCGGTGAGATCTGCGGAATCGAAATAGATCAGGTCTTCTTCGAAGGACTTGCCCTGCGCGATCACCATGCCATCGCGATTCAAGACGAGGCTGGAACCGTCAAAAATCAGACTGTCATTGCCGCCGACTTGATTGACCAGAGCAACCGGGACTTCGTGCTGGCGCGCGATGCTGGCCAGCATGTCGCGACGAAACTCGCGCTTGCCGATCCAGAAGGGCGAGGCAGAGATGTTCAGCACGAAATTTCCACCTTCCTGAATCAGCTTTTCAACGGGATCAATCGTGTAAAGGCGCTTGGGCCAGAATTGCTTGTCGTTCCAGGCGTCTTCACAGATGGTGAGCGCCATTCGATTGCCGCAGAATGGGAACAGTTGCTGGCTTTTGGCCGGCGCAAAGTTTCTCACTTCGTCGAAGACGTCGTACGTAGGGAGGAGCATCTTCGACTGGATGAGTTGAATCTTGCCATCCATAAGAAAAGCTGCAGAGTTCATCACCGACTTGCCTGTGTCGGAGTCGGCGGGGGTGACCAAACCGCAGATAACGGCGATTCCGGCTGTTGACCGGGCGATTTCTTCTGCGGATTGGCGATTGCGCACGACGAAGGAGGAACGTTCGACCAAGTCTCGGGGAGGATAGCCACACACTGACAATTCGGGGAACAGGATGAGGCCCGCGCCGGCTGATTTCGCGCGCTGCGCGAAATCAATAATCTTTAACGCGTTGCCGGAGAAGTCACCAACTGTGGGATTAATCTGGCCGAGGGCAACCTTCACAATCCCAGTGTAAAGCCTGGCACTGTGGACGCGCGAGACAGCTTTTGGAATGAGGTACGCGAGCGCACGGGAAAAATCCGTCCGGACTGCTACAATATCGATTTTGCTATTTATGGAGGGATTCATGCCCCAGCAGAGGCCATCCGCGACGTGGTGCCTTGTTCTTTCGGTATGTCTTGTCATCTTTTGTTTCGTAATCATTCCGGCCGAAGCGCAATCTGGCGGCCGGCCTCATCCGTGGATGAATCCCAACCTGTCGCCGGATGAGCGCGCAGCGCTGGTCCTGAAGGAAATGACACTGGGCGAAAAGACCTCGATGCTCCATGGGACCGGCATGCCGGGCCTTGGTCCGGTGAGTCCGCTGGCTGTCGGGTCGAATAAAGGCGCGGGATACGTGGTGGAAATTCCGCGATTGAGTATTCCTGCGATCCAGATGTCGGATGCGGCTTACGGTGTTCGCGCCAGCGGCGAGAACGGGCGCTACTCCACGGCGCTGCCGGCCTGCATTGCGGGAGCGGCGAGTTGGGACCCGAAAGGCGGATTCGAATATGGGGCATTGATCGGGCGCGAGCTCCGCGCGCAAGGCTACAACATGTCATTAGGTGGAGGAGTCAACCTCACGCGCGAACCTCGAAATGGCCGCACCTTCGAATACATGGGAGAAGACCCGGTGCTCTCGGGGAAAATGGTCGCGTCGGTGATCCGCGGAACACAATCCGAGCACGTGATCGGCGACATCAAGCACTACGCGCTCAACGACCAGGAGGCGGGGCGGAATGCCGTCAACGTGAACATCGACAAACGCGCCGCCCGCGAAAGCGATCTCCTGGCTTTCGAAGTTGGACTCGAGGAAGGCGATCCTGGCGCCGTGATGTGCTCGTACAACCGCGTTTGGGGCGATTACGCCTGCGAAAACAAGCCCCTGCTGACCGACATTCTCAAGAAAGATTGGAATTTTAAAGGATTCGTGGTCAGCGATTGGACGGCGACACATAGCGCGGCGAAGGCCTCGGCAGCCGGAATGGATCATGAAGAACCGGGCTGGCATTTTTTCGGAGATGAATTGAAGACGGATGTCGAATCCGGCAAAGTGCTCCAGAGTGAGATCGACGATCACGTTCAGCGTATTTTGAGGGCAATGTTTGCGACCGGGGTGGTTGACCATCCGACAGAGAAGAGTGTGGTTGACGTGCTGGGTGGATTTGAAGTCGCACGGAAAGTGGAGGAACAAGGGATCGTTCTGCTGAAGAATGAGAAAGCACAACTCCCGCTGGATGCGGCGAAGATCCGCAGCATCGCGGTGATCGGCCCACATGCGGATGTGGGAATGATCTCAGGCGGCGGATCGGCACAGGTCGATCCACCACTGGGCAATGCAATCAAGCCGCCGGGCAAAGGACAGACGCGGTGGCTGGAGCCGGTTTGGTTCCCGACCTCTCCGTTAAAGTCGATCCGGGCGAAAGCTCCGGGCACGAAGGTTCAGTTTGACTCGGGCGCCGATGCAGCCTCGGCAGCCGCGCTTGCAAAGAGCTCGGATGTTGCGATTGTGTTCGTCTATCAGTGGGAAAGTGAGGACATGGACCTGCCGAGCCTCGCGCTTCCCGAACATCAGGACGATCTGATCGCGAAAGTCGCGGCCGCGAATCCGCATACCGTGGTCGTGGTGGAGAGTGGTGGCCCGGTGACTATGCCTTGGGCAGGCCAAGTCAGCGCGATTCTCGAGGCATGGTTTGCTGGCAGCAGCGGTTCGGATGCAGTGGCGAACGTTCTGTTTGGGGAGGTAAATCCCAGCGGAAAGCTGCCGCTGACTTTCCCACTGAGCGAGAGCGATCTGCCGCATCCAAATATCGTGCAGCCGCCGCCGGAGTCGAGGCCAAACTGGGCAAGGAACGACGTGATCAAGCAGATTGAGGCGGGACTTGCGCCATTCCAGGTGACCTACGATGAAGGCGTCAAGGTCGGTTACAAGTGGTATGACGCCGAGAAGAAGCCGGTTCTCTTCCCGTTCGGATTTGGACTGTCGTATACCACGTATGCATACTCGAACCTGAAGGTGACACCGGGCAAGAGTCCCAAGGTGACATTTACGGTGAAGAATACTGGCAAGCGCGATGGGGCTGAAGTTGTCGAGGTTTATGCTTCGCTGCCTGCCGCAGCCTCTGAACCCCCGAAAAGACTGGTGGGTTTCAGTAAAGTTCAATTAAAGGCCGGCGAGAGCACAGAGGTGAGTATCGATATCAATCGGAAATATCTGTCGATATTCAATGTCGAACAGAACGGATGGCAGTTGATCCCGGGAGAATACGGTTTCATGGTCGGCGGATCATCGCAGAACTTGGCGCTGAAGCAGGCGGTTACGTTGAATTAGCGCTTCGGAAGATATGGGAACCAGCCATTACGGAGAAGCTTCTCAAGCGGCCAGTTCTTTTGCAGCCAACAGCACCTCTGGGATCACGGCATCGACGTCAGAATCCCTGGTGCGATGATTCACGATGCAGGCTCGCAGGCAGAACTTCCCAACGAGCGTGGCGTTTGAGAGATAGACGCGTCCGCGCTTCTGCGTCCGTTGCAGAATTGCAGCGTTAAGTTGATTGCGTTGGTTCTCAGACCGCGCTTCTGCGCCGAGATAACGGAAGCAGACCGCGCTCAGTTCCCCGTGCCCGACCAGTTCCAGTTGAGGTTCACGCTCGATCGCGTTGGCGAGGCGTTGCGCGTGGGCTAAGTCCTTTTTGATCGATTCTCGAAATGCAGCCAAGCCGTGGTAGCGGAGCGAGAGCCAAATCTTCAAGGCGCGAAATCTGCGGGAGAGCTCCATGGACTCCTCGAAGAAAGCAAACCCTTCGATGGGGTCGGCGCTCAAGGCGCGAGCGTATTCGCCGGTATGAGAAAAGGCCTTCTGCGCGGCTTCCGGTGAGCGGTAAAGAAGGCATCCGCAATCCAGAGGCTGATACAGCCATTTGTGTGCGTCCAGGGAGATTGAATCGGCGAGCTCCATACCCTTGAACTTGGTGCGCTCGGCGATGGCGGCAAGCGCCCCATAGGCTCCGTCAATGTGGAACCAAAGTCCATTCTGATGTGCGATTCTGGCGATCGCATCCAGAGGATCGATCGCACCAGTATTGACAGTTCCCGCCGACGCAACCACAGCGAGTGGAATCTTCCCTACGGCTCTGTCGGTAGCAATCTGGCGCTCGAGGGCGGCAGTATTCATTCGAAGATTTGTATCGACAGGAATCAGGCGCAGATTGTTTCGTCCGATGCCCAGCAACGCTACGCTCTTCGGAATCGACATGTGGACTTCCTGAGAGGCGTAAACTACAGCGCTTGCCGCGATTCCCTTTTCATTGGCAGTGGCCTTGGCCTCGCGAGCCATCGCTAACGCCATGAGATTCGCCGCCGAGCCGCCGCCCGTGAGATAGCCTCGAAACTCAGGACAGCCGATTGCCTGTGACAACCAACTGACCACGGTCCTCTCGATTACGACCGCGGCTGGGCCTGAGCGCCACGCTGTCACATTCTGATTGAGGATGCTCGCCAGGAGATCGGCTGTAGCAGCGACCGGTTCGCCCGATCCCAGCACATAGCCGAAAAATCGGCCATTTTGAGCACGTGAGGAACGGAGCACTTCCGCAAGATCGTTAAACGCATTTTCTCCGATTCCCCGTTCGGGCAGAGCCGTTTCGAAAGCCAAGGCGGACTGTGCGCCGGTAATCGCCGGTGAAACCGGCATCGAATCCAAGTGATCGAGATAATCCGCCGCCAAGTGAGTAATGCGCTCCGCGAGGTGGCGAAACTGGCCCGAAGAGATTTCCAAGGAGTTCATGAGGTCACTCACCGCCCGCCGGAATGACCGCGTGCTTTGGTACCGGAACGGGGGCTGAGCCTTTACGATCGCGCCAGAGCACGCGATTCAAGCGAGCCGCGCCTGCGGCATCAGGTCGCGAGAAGTCCATCTGCATGGACATCTTCGCACCCGGCGCATCGTGCCTGTTAGTTTCGTAGATCAAGCCGTTCTTCTGGTTGCGGTAGTCGGCCTGATAGGGCTGTTGAGTTCCGGGACCAGTAAATAAGCCGTTCATCAGGGGCGCGTATGCATCGTTGTGATTCATTGGTGGCAAGCCGAGTAACACTTCCATGGTGTGCATGATGTTGACCGTGGTGTAAAAGCGGTGCTCGACATAAGGCTTCGCCGCCGACCCGGGAGAATACTTGCTGATCACGAAGGCGATGGAGCGATGCGCGTCGACATGATCGCCGCCATCCTGCGCGTCATCTTCGAGAACGAAGATGGCGGTGTCATCCCAATACGGGCTATGTGAGACAGCGTCGACAACACGACCTAAGGCAAGGTCGTTATCGGCGACATTCGCGGCGGGGCTTGCGCGATCGGGACGGGTGCCGCCGGTATGATCGTCTGGCAGATAAAGCAAGATGAACGAAGGCAACTCCAGATCTGGTCCTGCGTGCGACTCCCGTGCGCGAACAAACGCGCCGAATTCGTTGAGGAATTCGTCGGCACGAAGCTGGTCGGGGTAATCGGTATTGAAATCCGGATACAGTGGATCGTAACGGTCCCGCAGGACCGCTTTCGTTGGCTTAACACCGCTGAAGAGCGGAACGGGCCACGGCCAGGGGCTGGCACTGCCGTGTGGATCGCCGACATTGGGTGGAAGCGTACCTCCCTTATTCACCGCGGTGCGCGGACACTTTGCCTCCTGTCCTGAAGGAGTTCCCTGCTTCGGGCTGGCGGCTTTTCGCTTTTCATTGCACCATTCCGCATTTACAAATTCGCCGTAAATCCGGAAATTCACGTGTTTGCGCGCGAGGTTGTCCCATATGAAACCTGTGGAGGGATCGTCGATGTCAGGCAGGTTGTGTTCGAGAGGAAACTCATCGGCGTTTTGCCCCTGGTAGTCGTAGGTGCGTTCTTTACCGCGATAAGCGATTTGCCAGGTCTTCTCGTTATAGTCCGTGGTGATCGCCGCGGTCGACCAGACATGGCCGTCGCCAGAGACTTCACCGCTGTCATAAAAGTTGTCGAGTACGCCGAACTGCAGGGCGAATTTGTGCTCGTTCGGCGTGATGTCTTCGCCGTACATAGTGAGGGAGGGATCGCTGTCTCCGACTTTCAGATCGCCGAGGATCTGATCGTAAGTGCGATTCTCTTTGAGCACATAAATGACATGCTTGATGGGATTCTGTCCGCCTGCGAACTTAATTGTGCCTGGATTGATGCGGAGCAGGTTATCGTTCTCAACGATGTCGGTATACTCCGGAAGCCTCTCCATGAGAGAGGAGATGCTCAGGCGCGCGACCGACCCCTTAAGCAGCGTGGGAATGTAGGGATGCTCTTTATGTTTGGTTTCGTAAACCGTCTTCCCCAAGTCGTTGTTGGGACGAGTGCCTTCGCCCTTAGCCGTCGCGATGAGCAGATCGCCTCCTGACACAGCGAGAGCGGAAGGATACCAGTCGGTAGGGATGAAACCCACCGGAGCGTGGGTACTGACGATACCAGCGTCCGCCTCCAAGCGAGAGACGTTGAATACAGCGACGGCATCCAGAGATGAATCGGCAGCAAACAGAAGCTTTCCGTCCGTCGCGAGCGCAGTGGGCGAGCTTCCCGGGAACTTTGACAGCATCGTGGTGAAGAAGTGAATGTAACCGGCTGCAGTCGGCACGGCTGCTACTAAGTCCGCGTTGGATAGCGCGACATACAACCATTTTTCGTCGTCGCTCAGCAGCATCGCGGAGGCGTGGGCCTCCGGCGCCAACGGGTCCTTGTGTTGCTTGATTTCGATCCACCGAGTCACCCTTCCGCTGGTAAGATCCAGTTCCGCCACTCGTGAAGAGTTCCAGATGCTGCACCAGGCGCGACGCCCGTCGCGGCTTGCGAGTACGGTGTAGGGGTAGGCCGCCGGGACCAGGTCGTTCGTGCTGAGGTCGAAGGTCTGCAGGACCTTTCCTTCGGCCGGATCAAGTACAACTACGTTGTCTGCAAGATTGTTCGCGATGAGCAGTTTTTCCTGGCCGTTGTCAGAGATCACTGCCATGCCGGCGGGATATGGGATCGCCATGTGCGGTGGGGCTTTTAATCCTACGGCCAGCTTCTTCGATGACGACAACGACTGCAGAGGGATCGGGATGAATCTCTCCGGCACCACCTTTCCGGCCACAAAGCTGTAGACTGCGATCCCATTTCCCAAGTTCCCTTTTTTGCTGCCAGTAGGATCGGTGAGCGAGCCGACCGAGGCATATAGATGTTTCCCATCGGAACTGAATGCCAGGCCGATGAAATAGCTCTGGTGGGATTCGTTCCCGAGGCGGGCATCGGGAAAGTCGGCAATTCGATTAGTTTGCAGATTCAGAATGGCGATCGACTGGTGGGCGAGAGTCTCTTGAATGCCATAACCGTCATTCAGGAGCGCCGCATAGTTTCCGTCAGGGCTGAGCACCATGGTGGCGGGGAAGCTATTGGTGCTGCCAATGCGTCCGGGAGACGGAACTGTCAGCATCTTGGTGGTTGGAAGGTGGATGGGAGAACGTTCGTCGCTGGCATTCTTTTCTTGAGGGCGGCTGGCGTATATGAGGCAAAAGACAACTAGAGCGCGACTGAGAAAAGAAGTCACAATCCCTCCGCTGTTGGGCTTCAGGATAAATGTGTGGGGATAGATAAGGAAAGCAGCCTGAGCAAGTAATAGCCGGGCTGCTCTAATCGGGGTGTGGGCATGGCTGAAACGGTGTCCTATCCAAAACCGCTGTGAGTCGAAAGGTACGACCGTTTAGAGTCCTGAGGCGCGAGACGTTGGCTGCGCAGAATCGGCTGGCTGGGTCTCCTCGGGATGCACGTTATGGCGGACATCGGAGCCCTGCACCCAGAAGATGACGTCTTCGGCGATGTTAGTCGCGTGGTCGGCGACGCGTTCCAGATTGCGGGCAACCAGCAGCGCATCAAGAGCCTGCCGCACTACGTCGGGACGCTCGTTCATGGCTTTGACAAGCTGGATAAAGGCGTCATCTCGCATCCGGTCGATGACGTTGTCCATCTCAAGAACGGCCTGAGCGAGTTCGACTTTTCCTTCGATAAAAGACTCCAGCGCGCGGCGTACCATGGCACTGACGGCAGTACCCATGCGGGCAATATCGACTGGCAAATCGGCTTGGGGGAGATCGACCATGTCCATCACACGCTCGGCGATGTTGACGGCCTGATCCCCGACGCGCTCAAGATCGGCATTGATCTTCGTGACGGCGAGAATGAAACGCAGATCGACGGCCATCGGCTGCTGCATGGCGAGCAGGTCGAAAGCAATCTCGTCAATCTCGCGTTCGGCAGAGTTGATGAGGCTTTCGCCTTCAAGCACCATCTGGCAGCGGGTGAGGTCGCGCTCTACATAGGCCTGTCGTGCGCGGTCGACGGCCTGCTCCGCCAGTCCTCCCATGCGAAGCAACCGTGTCCGAAGATCGTCAAGCCCTTGCTGAAAGCGCGTGCGCATTTACAAACCCTTTCCCGGAGGCATTTATCCAAATCTGCCGGTAATATAGTCTTCCGTTTTCTTGTCCGACGGTTTGGTGAAGATTTTTTCCGTCTTGTCGAATTCAATCAGCTTGCCGAGCAGGAAGAACCCGGTGAACTCGGCGACTCGGGCCGCCTGCTGCATGTTATGAGTCACGATTACGATGGTATACCGCTCTTTGAGTTGAAAGATCAACTCTTCGATTTTGCCGGTGGAGATGGGATCGAGGGCCGAGCAGGGCTCGTCCATTAGCAGGACTTCAGGTTCAACCGCGAGCGCGCGGGCGATGCACAAGCGCTGCTGCTGTCCGCCGGAGAGGCTGGCTCCGGACTTCTTGTGCAGGTGGTCCTTCACCTCGTCCCAAAGAGCCGATGCCTCAAGGGATTTGCGGACGATCTCGTCAAGCTTGCGGCGATCGCGAAAACCATTCAGCTTGAGCCCAGAGGCCACGTTGTCGTAAATCGACATCGTGGGAAAGGGATTGGGCTTCTGGAAGACCATGCCGACGCGCCGGCGAAGCTGGGTGGGAGAGGTGCCGTTGTAGGCGTCGATGTCGCCGATTCGCACGCGTCCTTCCACGCGGGCCTCAGGAATGGTCTCGTGCATGCGATTCAGGCAACGGATGAATGTGGACTTGCCGCAACCGGAGGGGCCAATCAATGCCGTAGCGTGGTTGGCGGCTACGTTCAGATTAATGTCGTAGAGCGCCTGACCCTTGCCATACCAGGCATTGAGCTTTTCTACCTGAATTCCAACCCCCATGTTATGCCGTTCCCCCGAGCGTACCGCGGCGTACGACGTAGCGCACTGCGGCGACAGATGACACGATAAGCACGATCAGCACGAACGAGCCAGCCCAAGCCTGGCGGTGCCAGTCTTCATAGGCGGAATTCGCATACACGTAGATCTGCAGCGGCAGGGCGGCTGTTGGTTGATCATAGCGCAGGTTCCAGAATTGGTTCCCGAGGGTCGTGAACAGCAATGGAGCTGTTTCACCCGCGATGCGTGCAAACGCAAGCATAATGCCTGTGATCACGCCCGAGGTTGCAGTCCGTAGAACGATCGACAGCGTGGTACGCCAGCGAGGAATGCCCAAACCGTAGGCGGCTTCGCGTAAGGCCTGCGGGACGAGGAGCAACATCTCTTCCGTGGTGCGGGAAATCGTAGGCACCATCATGATGGACAACGCGACCCCGCCAGCCAAGGCTGAGAAATGGTGCTGATAGAGTACGACGATGGAATAGCCGACGATACCGATCACGATCGACGGGACGCCGTTCAGCACATCGGCGGTGAAGCGGATGACGCTGCCCAGCCGGTTGCGCCCGAACTCTGATAGGTAGATTCCGGCGCCGACTCCGAAGGGGACTCCGATGATGCTGGCGATTCCGAGAATCATCAATGAACCCACGATGGCATTGGCCATGCCGCCGCCGATTTCACCAACGGGCTTCGGGGTTTTGGTGAGGAAGGCCCAGTTGATGGAGCCTATGCCACGGTACACCAGATATCCAAAGATGGCGATCAGTGGCGCCAGTACGATAAAGACCGTGAGAATCGCCAAGCCCGTCATGACACGGTCAGTCAACCGGCGGCGGAGGCTGATGGGTGGAACCACTACGCCGGGAGAGGCGGGAACGTTCTCAGGCATGTCCCCTCGCAGGCTGGCCGCGTGTCACTGTCCAAACCATCAGCCGGGCAAACGCATTGACAATGATCGTGACCAGGAACAGCGCCAAGCCGATTTCGATCAGCGCCGAAAGATAAGTATCCCCGGTGGCCTCACTGAACTCGTTGGCCAAAACGCTTGCCATGGTGTATCCGGGAGCAAACAGGGATTTGGAAATCTCTGGCCGGTTCCCGATGACCATGGTGACGGCCATGGTTTCACCCAGTGCCCTGCCCAATCCGAGGATGATTGCGCCGACGATGCCTGCGCGCGCGTTACGCAAAACTCCCACGCGGATCATCTCCCAGCGCGTGGCGCCCAAGGCGAGCACCCCTTCGCGCTGATTCGACGGCACCACTTGCAGTACCTCGCGCGAAATCGAGGAGATAATCGGAATGATCATGATCGCCAAAATGATGCCAGCCGCGAGCATTCCGATCCCATAGGGAGGACCGGAGAACAAACCGGTCCAGCCGAGTGTCTTTGCGAGAAAGGGTTGAACGTATTCACTCAACACCGGAACGAGAACAAAGATTGCCCAAAGGCCATAGATCACGCTGGGAATCGCTGCCAGTAGTTCCACGAAGAAAGAGAGCGGCCCACGCAATGCCTTAGGGCACATTTCCGTGGTGAAGACTGCGACCCCAATTGAGAGGGGTACGGCAATAATGAGGGCAACCAGCGAAGACATCAGTGTGCCGTAGACAAAAGGCAACGCTCCGAATTGTTCGCTCACCGGATCCCACTCGCTGGTGGCAAAGAACTTCATACCGAAGGCATGCCATGACTGTCCCGAGCGAAGAACGAGTTCGTAGACGATAAGGCCGAGTACACCCAAAACCGCCAGACCGGAGGCGGTGATGGCCGATTGAAAAACGCGATCGCCGGTCTCTCCACCCGAAGTACCCAGAAGCGGTTTGGCCTTGATCACATTGGCCGTAACTTTCGTAGCTGCAATGGGTTGGGGACCAGACATATCAGGCCGTGGGAACGCATGATTGGCCATACATGCCACCGTAGCAGAGGGTTGTTACAACGGTGTTAAAAAAGCCACCGCTATTTTCGAAGGTGCGTCCATCTGGTGCCGCACACCAGCGTGATGATCGTCACAGCGAGTCCATCAGCGGTGTGCAGCCAGATAGGAAAGTGAGTTGTTGGTGGCGGCGGCCGGAGTCGAACCAGCGACCTCCTGCTTGTAAGGCACAACAAAACGGAGAATCAATAACTTACAACATTTGCGATTGATTACGAAGAATTACCGCAACCTACTGCGCTGGATGCTCTTAGGCGAGGTAGTATCGTGATCGGTCGTCAGTGATCGGGTTTGGCAGTAGGCACAAAATTGGGCACAGTTCGAAAGGGACGGTGCGGCCATGACAGAATCAGATTATTGGATTGTAAAGTGTCCTCGTTGCGGAACGCACTTAATCAAGCAAAAGGCGGAAGTCGGAGAAAACGGGCAAGTAAAACAACCGCCGGGCGAGTCTGAAACGACCTTCAATGAGTTCTGCGGCGTATGCCAAAGGACCTACCCCTTCACGCTTGCCGATGTGCTGTTGGACCGAAGGCCTGAATAGCGGCTACTTCATTTGCACCGGCGGATAGCACAGTTCCCAGCAGGGCTTGCCCTCTCGTTCACTGGGACGCACGGTAAACGTTGTTGGCAGGTTCAGCGATTGGGCCAGCTTGTTCCACTGCGGCCGAGTAAACCCCAATTTTCCCTGAACCGCATCCCGAAGCACGAGTTCTGGTGTCGACATCTCTTGAGCCAGCTTGTCATACGGCACTTTGAGGCAAGTGATCGTCTCCTGCATCAGTGAACTCACAAACTGGCCCAGGAAGACTTTGGTGAGAGGTGAATCGCGAGGCGGCAAGGATCCCATGATTCGATCCTGGCTCAAAAAAGAGCAGTGTTCAACCGTACCAAAGTGTCATTACGTAATGGCGCTTCGTTTTACTCCTGCCTCTGCGTGGCGTCAGCGTAACCCCGATTCCGCTATTCGCCAATTTGACGCTGAAGTCCACAATCCTCCGCCGAATTTGGAAGGTCTTTTGGGAGACTGATAGCTTTTTCCCCACACAGAAAAAATTTTCGTGGGATCATCGCCCGCATTTTGTTCCAGAAGAGGCGGAAACTGGCACATTGCGAAGGTTGTAGTCAGTACTTCATCAAACGGAGGGATGACCAAAACTACTGCCTCTCTGAGGTCTGTCTAACACATGCCAACAATGAGCGCCAGAAGAAATTCCACCAACGGCACCCTAAGAGCACTGCTCGGAAGAGCAGAGAAAGAGGCAAATAGCCATGGCCATCTTTAAGCGCCGATCGATTTATTGGTATAAATGCCAGTTCAACGGGCAGAGCATACGGGAGTCGACGAAGCAATCGAATGACAATGAGATTGGACTGGCGGCGGATGAAATCGCCGGTGGCGAGTTCCTCGATTTGGAGCCGGTCAATCTGCGGGTTGAACTTCCAGTCAAAGGTTTCCAATAATTTGCGTTCTTCGAACTGAGCTTCACGGACACGGCGTTCGATGGAGCGGTCGCGTCGGGCGGCGGCCTGTTGGCCGAGCAGCAGATCGAGGAACTTCAGATGAGAGAGCGATTGTTGATCGGCGCGTTCAAGCACAGCGTCCAGATCGTTGGGCGTGATCGGTATTCTCAGGACTTGAAAATGGTTTAGGCACAAGTCACGAAGAGATGCCGTGCTGGGTTTCATCGGGGTTTCTCCTCGCTGGAAGGTCGGTCAGCGGAATCCTCCAACAGTGGTTGCTAATCGCCCGTGGGGCGTGGCGGTACCGGGTTTTCACGCAGAAGTTCATCCAGGTGTTGGCGCGCCTGATCGTCGATGGATTCCAGGGCCGAACGGGGCTGGGCAAAGGCGCCCAGGATGCGCTCTACCGCAGGGAAGGAAAAGGCGCGATAGCGATGGGCGCGTTGAAAGGCGGCAACGATATCTTGCTGGTGATAGGTGGATAACAAGCCGAGAATGCGCACGGCTTCGTCTTTGCCGAAACGTCGAGTGCGGATCAGTTGATCGAAGAAGGAAACCGCGTCCGTGCCGAGTTCTTCGAACCGTCCGCGGAGCAGTTCGTGTTTGCGCCGCAGATCCGGACCCGGCCGATGTTCATGCTGCGTGCTGTAGTTACCTGTCGCTGACGCCGGCAGAGGTTGGTGACGCGCAATCTCACGGATGTCGGGATCGTAAACGATCACTTCCGTCTCCGTGATGCGCACGGGCAAGAGTTGCCCGATGCGCTGCCAAGGGACGGAATAGAAGTTTTGCAGGTAAGTGATGAAGCCTTCGGGATTCACCGTGCGATAGACCACTTCGGCCGTGTCATAGGGCTTTTCCGGTAGCGGCAATAAATGCGGCAACTCCTCTTGGTAGAGATCCAAGGGCGTGCGCTGAGTGGTTTTGTGCACGCGGACATCGGCGACCTGGGCAAGCCACCAGCGCGTCGTTTCGTTCAGGTGTTGAAGACTGGAGAAGGTTCGCCCATTGAGGAGGTTCTGCTCCAAGTACCAGAAAGGGCGTTCATTTTTTCCCTTCGTCTGCGGGTGGCGGGGGCGGCAGGCAACCGGGCGGAAGCCGTAATAGGTGGCGAAAGCCAAAAAGTGTGTGTTGTAAATCGGCTGTTCTCCATCGTGTCCACTGACCACCACCTTCATGTTGTCGTAGAGACAATCGGCAGCGACCCCTTTGAGATACGTGAAGGCGGCCACGTGTTCGCGAATCGTGGTGGTGAAGTCCTGACGTTCGACAAAATGCACATACTGGCGGCGGCAGTATCCCAGGACGTAGCTGAAGGCGTGGACACGACGTTTGCCTTCGGCGGTGAAATCGATCTCGTAAGTTGAATAATCCATCTGCGACTGAACCCCGGGTGCGGTTTCAAAGCGGCGAACCAGCTTGCGCGGATGCTGTCGTAAGTCGCGGAGACGATCTTTGACGATCGTGTAGCCGCCCTGGAAACCAAGCCTGCGCAGCTCTTCCACCATGCGGACGGCGGTGAGATCGGGATAGCGTTCCAGGAGCTGTGCGACTTTGTCTTCGAATGGATCCAACACACTCTTGCGTGGCTTCCGCGGTTTCGGTGACTCACCGGTTCGAGCTTGTGCATGCTCGGCAATAACCTTGGCGACGGTTTTACGGTCGACCGCGAGCTTCTTCGCAATGCAGCGTTGCGAGGTTCGACTGTAAAACATCCGGATGATGTCGTTGCGTAGGGTTGGGTCCATCGGTTTCACACTCCATAGCCATATCGGCGCTGAGGGCAGCGACGGAAGCGGCGTCGCGCGATAGCCTTTCGAAACGAGATTGCAGGATGCGCCGGTCTTCGGCCGTGATTGCGCTGCGGCCCTGATGCGCCAGCCAGACTTCCATGCGGGCCAGTTGCCGCAGCAGAGTTCCCAGTTGTTGGAAGACGCGATTGCCGGCAGCACTCAAGCGAGGATCATGCGACGGCAGATCCACGCCTTTCTCCTGCGCCAGGGCTTCGCGCGGGTGCTGAAGAATGTACTGCTGCTGCATACGAGCCGGACATTGCAGCCACAGGTCAACGATGGCAGTGAGTTCGTGGATGGACAGGCCTTCGCGCCGAACCAGCTCCACAATGTCGGCCTGGTTGCCTGCAGGCAACCGCACCAGTTGCCGCGCGGCGGTTGCGGTCAACAATCCGACCTGCAAATCGGCGCGACCTTCCGGTCCCAGCTTCTCCAGCAAGGCCAGCCGGCGGCAGACCCAGCTCTTATGTCTTCCCAGCAACTCGGCAACTTCGACCTGCGTCAGTCCATCGTCACGGACCAGCGCATGCACGATCCAGGCTTCTTCGATCTCCCGCGTCCGCCCTCCGGCGCGGTTCAATCCGTAAATCGCCGCTTTCGCCGTGCGTCCGTCGGCTTCGATCCGGCGCGCGACCAGCCCATCCCTCCCCGGTAGTTTCCGGGCGGCTCCCAGTCGTTTGAAACCATCGATCAGTTCCCAGCGGTCGCCTTCGAGGACGACGACGATCGCCGAAAGCTGGCCGTAGCTTTCCAGCGAACGCATCATCCCGCGTTCCAGTTCGGGAACATGCAGACGGTAGCGCCCGTACGACTCTCCGATCTGGTCCAGTCGCAGTTCTCGAGGTGCTTCGTCGGCCCAACGCAACACGATTCGCTCCCCCATCGAAGAAGAGAGAAACCAGAACGGCCAAACAACCGCCCCAGTCCCTCCCTTCCTCTTCTGTGGTCACGCTGAATCTAAGGAAAAATTGAGAGCTCGACAATATGTCCGGACGTTCTGGACAGCCTCACAACCGCTGCCAGGTGGATCTGGCGGCCAGTCTGCTGGCTATGACCATGCGCCTGGGCCCGCGTTCCTTCCATCGTCGTTCCCGCTCCCACACGCGTTCTAACGCGCGCCGGCATTGATGCGAGCAGAATCGCTGCAAGGGCGACCGCCGCGTTGGTTGGAAATGCTCATAGCAACCTGGACGGTCGCACGTGGCACCAAAAAATATTTGCACGCTGCAGTTTGTGATGACCCACGCGTGCCGCTTTCCCGCCTGATGGTACCCGTCCAGTCATTCGCCACCGTTCTCGATGGCGAATGCTTTGTTGCCGTCTTTTCTTCCGGCCGTTCTCCGAACGGCGCCATCTCTGTCGGCTTCTCCATTGCGACCACTGCCTCGCCTGGCACCGACATTCCTCACTGCAGTAACGCGCCATCGGATGCCTCGGCCGATATATCTTTCCGCATCCTTTCAGCAAACACTCCCGGCTTCGCGGCTCTCGCCCTCGCCGTCGCACCCGTTGTTGTTCTGTGCCGGGAAGTTGCTTTCTCTGTCGAGTTGATGGATCTTGACTGCTGGGGCTCATGGGAGGGTTCGCTCCCGGAAAGCTCAAGTCTCGGAGGGGATTGCACTCCTCTCCGAGGCGCCTTCATCGATT
>Ga0335077_10000829_pt1 | contig 35159 bp, 34 predicted proteins | sample Lox_Sample_31_FD_207151 | JGI IMG/M metagenome (GOLD analysis project Ga0335077, IMG submission 207151) | Soil microbial communities from Loxahatchee National Wildlife Refuge, Florida, United States - Lox_Sample_3.1 | ecosystem: Environmental > Terrestrial > Soil > Wetlands | place: USA... | reverse complement strand
CGCGAGGAGATCTTCGGGCCGGTGCTCAGCATCCTCACCTTCCGCACGCTCGAGGAGGCGGTGGAGAAGGCCAACAACACCGCCTACGGGCTCAGCGCGGGCGTCTGGACCGACAAGGGCTCGCGCATCCTCAAGATGTCCACCGAGCTCAAGGCCGGCGTGGTCTGGGCCAACACCTTCAACAAGTTCGACCCCACCTCGCCGTTCGGCGGCTACAAGGAGTCGGGCTTCGGCCGCGAGGGCGGCCGCCAGGGGCTGCTCGACTATGCGAGGCTCGTGTAAGGTTTAAGGTGTTACGTGTAAGCCACTCTCCGATCCTTACCCCTTAAGCCTTGCCCCTTACACTCGGCGTCACCTCCGCCAACAATGAACAGACTTCCCATCACGAAGACGCCGAAGGTCTACGCCGGCGGCGCGTTCATCCGCTCCGAGAGCGGGCGTACCTATCCGCTCAGGGACGCGGCGGGGAATTTCTTCGCCAACATCCCGCAGTGCACGCGCAAGGACCTGCGCAACGCCGTCGAGGCCGCGGCCAAGGCCGGGCCCGGCTGGGCGAGGCGCACGCCGTACAACCGCGGCCAGATCCTCTACCGCCTCGGCGAGATGCTCGAGGCCCGCGCGGGCGACATGGCCGACGCGCTCCGCGTCGGGGGCGCCACGCCGGCCGCGGCGCGGCGCGAGATCGCGGCCGCGGTCGACCGCCTCATCTACTACGCGGGCTGGGCCGACAAGTACGAGCAGGTGCTGGGCGGCGTGAACCCGGTGGCCGCGCCCTATTTCAATTTCACCGTGACCGACCCGATGGGCATCGTGGGCGTGCTTGCGCCGGAGGCGCCGGCCCTGCTCGGCCTGCTCAGCCTGGTCGCGCCGGTGATCGTCAGCGGCAACACCGTGGTGGCGCTGGCGTCGACGGGCCAGCCGTACCCGGCGATCGTGCTCGGCGAGATGCTGGCCACCAGCGACCTGCCCGGCGGCGTGGTCAACCTGCTCACCGGCCTGCGCAAGGAGCTGCTGCCGACCTTCGCCACCCATGCCCACCTGCGCGCCCTCGCGGCGGTGGCCGACGCGGAGGAGCGCAAGGCGCTCGCGCTCGGGGCGGTCGAGAGCGTCAAGCGCACGAAATTCTGGAAGGCGGAGGAGAAGCTCGACTGGTTCGCGGAGACAGCCCAGAGCGTCTACGCCATCCGCGATTTCCTCGAGTTCAAGACCACCTGGCACCCGGTCGGGGCGTAGACCGCGGTCGCGGAGATTTCCGATGGGCACCGCAGGCACCGCAGGCGCCAGCAGCGCCGGACCAGCGAAGGGGCGTCCCGGCTTCGGCGCGCCGCCGCTGCCGGTCTGGTGGGTCTTGTGGCTGGGCCTCCTGGCCGGGTTCCTGCAGGTCTGGCAGTTCGGCCGGCGGGTGGCGCCGCCGGCGACGACGCCCGCCGGGGAGGCCGCCGTCGCGCTGGTCGGCCTCGGGTTCCTGCTGCTGAGCGCGGCGATCCGGTGGCTGCTGCTGCCGCGGATGACGCGGGCGCGGGTCGCGTTCATCTTCTTCATCGTGGGCCTGGCGCTGGCGGAGGCCTGCGGCTACTTCGGCGTCTTTCTCGGCGGCAGCCGCCGGGACCTGCTGGTGGCCGGCGGCATCGTCGGCCTGCTGCAGTTCCTGCCGCGTTTCGCCCGCCGGTTCTTCGTGCCGCCCGCCTAGTCCGGGATCGCTCCGGCGTCCGGGACCACCACGGCAAACCGGTCGGCCAGCGCGGCGAGATTCGCCCGGTGGACGACCTCGGCGGGCACGACCCCGCCGCGGCCGTCGGGCAGGTCGCGCGTCGCGCAGGCGGCGGCGACAACCGTGCAGCGGTAGCCGAGGTCGAGGGCGGCCCGCACGGTCGAGCTGACACACATGTGCGTCATGAAACCCGTGACGATCAGATGGGTCCGGCCGAATTGCCTGAGCGTCGCGTCCAGGGTGGTGCGGGCGAAGCCGCTGGGCAGCGACTTGATGATCACCGGCTCGCCGGGCTGTGGCGCGACCTCGTCTACCACCGCGACGTCGGCTCCGCCGGGGTCGCAGATGGCGCCGCCAGGGCGGCCGTGCTGGACCACGTGGACCACCGGTGTACCCGCGGCGCGGGCCCGGGCGAGCAGGCGTGCGGCCTCGGCCAGCGCGGGCCGGATGCCGGGGAGCGCCAGGCGTCCGTCGACATAGACGCGTTGGGCGTCAATGAGCACGAGCGCGCCGTCGGCGAGTCGCGCGGGCGGATAATCGGCGCCGGAGATCTCCAGCAGCGTGGCGGGCGTTCGGGGGGAGGTCATGGCCGGCAGCATAGTCGGACGGGCGCGGCGGGGGAAGCCGGAGGCGCGCCGCCGCTGATCCCGGCGGGGGACCGCCTGTCTAATGTTTGCGGCCGCCGCGGGCCCGTGCCTTAGTCTGGGCCCCTCATGGACGCCGCGGCCAGTTCCCTCGCGTACGGCGCCGACACCGGGCTCCGGCGGCGGGCGAAGGAGCGGCTGTACGTGGCGTGCCAGGCCGGCGGCTGGCTGTTCCTGCTCGTGGTGCAGCTGCTGTTCCTGCGGCTGTTCAGCGCGCCGACGAGCCGCGGCGGTTCGCTCGCCGCGAGTGTGCAGGCGCTGGCCGTCGGCCTGCTCCTGACCCACTACGCGCGCCACTGGATCGCCCGCTGGGGCTGGAAGGATCTGGGCTGGCGCCCGCTGGTGCCGCGCATCCTCGGCATGGCGCTGACGCTGTCCGCCGTCTGGATGACGCTGACCTACGGGATCACCTACGGCCTGCTGCGCAATCCCTGGCCGGAGAAATACCATCCCCTGGCCCTCATCGCCCTCGGCCTGACCGACGGCTCGATGCTGATGGCCGGCTGGCTCTGCCTCTATTTCTTCTACCACCTCTTCGACCGCTACAACCGGCTCCGGATCGAGCAGCTCCGCCTCGTCGCCGTGGTCAAGGAGGCCGAGCTGCGGGCGCTCAAGTCGCAGATCAAACCCCACTTCATCTTCAACTCGCTCAATTCGCTCCGCGGGCTGATTGACGAGAATCCCGCGCGGGCCCGCCAGGCCGTGACCCAGCTGGCCAACCTGCTGCGCTATTCCCTCCAGAGCGGCCATCTGGAGACGGTGCCGTTCGAGGACGAGCTGAACACGGTGAACGACTACCTCGCGCTCGAACAGGTGCGGCACGAGGCGCGGCTGCGGGTACGGCTCGACGTCGCGCCCGGGGCCCTGCACTGTCTGGTGCCGCCGATGCTGCTGCAGACCCTGGTGGAGAACGCGGTCAAATACGGCATCGCGCCGCGGCGCGAGGGCGGCGAGATCGCCGTGCGGGCGTGGTGCGCGCGGGACGAGCTGCGGATCGAGGTGACCAACCCGGGCGCCCTGGCGGCCGGCGGCGGCTCGACCGGGGTGGGGTTGCGCAACGCGGGGGAGCGCCTGCGGCTGCTGTTCGGCGACCACGCAACGCTCCACCTGCGCGAAACCCCGCCGGGCCGGGTGGTGGCGGAGGTCGGCGTGCCGCTCGCCGCGGCCGCCCGCCAACCAAGTCCGGGCGGCGGGATGGAGCGGCTGCCGGGCGAACCGATGGCCCCGCCATGACCCCGCTGGCGGATTTTCTGACCGCGCAAGGCTACCGGCCGATCGGGCTGGCGCGCACGGCGTCCGGCCATCTGGCCCTGGCGGAGGCGCGGGTGAACGGGCAGCCGGCCAGGCTTTATCTCGACACCGGCGCCGGGCAGACCCTGTTGGATCTGGCGTTTGCGCAGAAGCTGGGACTGCCCCTGGCGGCGGATTCCCGCCGGGGCGCGGGCGCCGGCGGCGGCAGCCTGGCCATTTTCAACGCCAGGGTGGCCGAACTGACGCTGGCCGGGTGGACGGAACGGGAGGTCGCCTGCGCGGCCATGGACCTCGCGCATGTCAATGAGGGACTGCGGCGGCGCGGTTTGAGCCTGATGGATGGCGTCATCGGCGGGGACCTGCTGGCCCGGCGCGATGCGGTGATCGACTGCCGGAAGGCGGTCCTCTACCTGAGGGCCGGCGCGCCGCCGAACCCATGAAAGCCCTCCTGGTGGACGACGAGCGCCTCGCGCGCAACGAGCTCTGGCGGCTGCTGGCGGCGCACCCGGGCGTCGCGGTCGTCGGCGAGGCGGCCGACGCCGACGAGGCCCGCGAGCGCGTCGCCGGGCTCCGCCCGGACCTGCTGTTCCTCGACGTGCAGATGCCGGGCGACGACGGCTTCGCGCTCCTCGAGTCGCTCGAGCCGCCGCTGCCGCAGGTGATCTTCACCACCGCGTACGACGAGTTCGCGGTGAAGGCCTTCGAGTTCAACGCCCTCGACTACCTGCTCAAGCCGGTGGATCCGGCGCGGCTGGCCGCGGCGCTGGAGAAGCTGGCGGCGCGCGGGGGCGCGGCGGGCCCGGCGGCGGACCGGCCGGCGCGGCTGGCGCCCGAGGACAAGGTCTTCGTGCGCGAGGGCGAGCGCTGCTGGTTCGTGGAGCTGAAGGCGATCCGCCTGATGGAGAGCGAGGGCAACTACACCCGCCTGCATTTCGAGGACGCGCAGCCGCAGCTCTTCCGCTCGCTCAACGCGATGGAGGAGCGCCTCGACCCGCGGACGTTCTTCCGGGCCAACCGCCGCCAGATCATCAACCTGGCGTGGGTCGACCGCATCGAGCCGTGGTTCAGCGGCGGCCTGCTCGTGCAGCTCAAGGGCGGGGCGAAGGTTGAGCTCTCCCGCCGGCAGGCCCAGGCCTTCCGGGAGCGGTTGAGCCTGTGAAGGCAAGGCGGGAAAGCGGGAAAGCGGGAAAGTGGAAAATCGGAGGCGCGGATCCGGGGACGCCGTTCGTTTCCCGCCTTCCCACTTTCGCGTTTTCCCGCTTTTGTGCACCCACATGATCGAGGCCCGGCAGCTCACCAAGGTGTTCCAGGACCGGAAGCGCGGCGAAATCCGCGCCGTCGACGGCGTGTCGTTCACCTGCCGGCCGGGGCAGATCTACGGACTGCTCGGGGCCAACGGCGCGGGCAAGACCACGACGCTGCGGCTGCTGGCCACGCTGCTGCGCCCCACCGCGGGCGGGGCGAGCGTCGCGGGGTTCGACGTCACCGCCGAGCCCGGCCGCGTGCGGGCGAACGTCGGCTTCCTCGCCACGAGCACGGCGCTCTACGGCCGGCTGACGGCGCGCGAGACCCTCACCTATTTCGGCCGCCTCCACGGGCTGGCCGACGCCGTGATCGCCGCCCGCGTCGAGCGGCTGGCGGACGAGCTCGGCATGCGCGAGTTCCTCGACCGGCGGGTGGAGAAGTACTCCACCGGCATGAAGCAGAAGACGTCGATCGCGCGCACCCTGGTGCACGACCCGGCGGTGAGCATCTTCGACGAGCCGACCGTGGGGCTCGACGTGATGACGGCCCGCAACATCGTGCGCTTCGTGCGCGACCGGCGCGACCGCGGCAAGACCGTGATCTACTCCACCCACGTGATGAGCGAGGTGGAGAAGCTCTGCGACGTGGTCGGCATCATCCACCGCGGCCGGCTGGTGGCCGAGGGCACGGTGGAACAGCTCCGCGCGCGCTACGGCGAACCCGACATGGAGGAGATCTTCGTGCGGGCGGTGGGCGGGGAGGAGGCGCCATGAACGCCCGCAACATCCTCACGGTCTACGGCAAGGAGCTGCGCGACTCGCTGCGCGACCGCCGGACGCTGGTCTCGATGATCCTGATCCCGCTGCTGATGATTCCCGGCATCATGATGGTGGCGGTGGGCGTGTCCGCTCGCGTGATGAGCAAGGCGCGCGCCGAGGTCCCCAGCGTGATGCTGCTGGGCGACGGCGACTCGCCGGCGGTGCATGCCGCGCTGGCGGCGAACCGGCGGATCCGCCTGGTGCCGGCGGCGCCGGACTGGCGGCAGCGCATCGCCGACAAGCAGCTGCGCGCCGCGGTGGAACTGCCGCCGGGCTTCGACGCCGCGCTGGCCCGGGGCGCGGCGGCGGAGGTGAAGATCTATGACTACGAGGGGGAACTGCGATCGGGCTTCGCGGTCGGCGAGCTGCGCACCTTCTTCAACGAGTACCGGCAGCGCACGGTCGCGGCGCGGCTGGCCGCGCGCGGCCTGCCCGCGGAGCTAATCCGACCGTTCGAGGTGCGGACGGAGAACGTGGCGCCGCCGGAGAAGGTCGGCGGCAATCTGGTCGGCGGCCTGATTCCCTACCTCGTCATCCTGCTCTGTTTCACCGGGGCGATGTACCCGGCGATGGACCTCACCGCCGGCGAAAAGGAGCGCGGCACGATGGAAACCATCCTGTGCAGCCCGGTGGCGCGGGGCGACCTCGTGCTCGGCAAGTTCCTCATGGTGCTGACGGCCTCGCTGGCGACGGGGCTGATCTCCCTGATCTCGTCCGGAGCCACCTTTCTCGCCCGCGGACTGGTCATGGGCGGCGCCCCGGCCGCGCGGGCCCTCCCGGGCCTGCCCGCGATCGACCCGGCCGGCCTGCTGCTGGTCCTGGTCATGGTGGTGCCGGTCGCGGTCCTGTTCTGCGCGGTGCTGCTGGCCGTGTCGCTGTACGCCAAGAGCATCAAGGAGGCGTCGAGCTACGCCTCGCCCATGATCATCCTGATCATCGTGCCGGCGATGATGGGGCTGCTGCCCGGCCTCGAGCTCAACGCCCGGCTCGCCCTCGTGCCGATCCTCAACCTCGCGCTCGTGAGCAAGGAGCTGGTGTCGGGCGTGTACCACTGGCCGTACCTCGCGCTCATCTTCGGTTCGACCTGCCTCTACGCCGCCGCGGCGCTGGCGTTCTGCGTGCGGATGTTCAACCGCGAGGACGTGCTATTCCGCGTCTGAGCGCGCGCGGGCCCCCGCGACGGTAAAACAAACATGCAAACCCGCCCGCGGGCGCGGCCGGGCGTCGCTCGCGATCTTGCGGGCTGCAACCCCCGTGAACCCCACAGGGGTAAAAAGGGGTAAATCCCCATGGACGGGGCTCAAATACTTTCCCGTCCGGTCTGCCCTGGGGTATCGTATCTCCGGTCCGACCGAGACCCCGATCCACTCAAAGGCACCATGAATTTCGTGAAGAAGATCCTCCTGGCCCACAGCGACGAGAAGACGCGTCGCACGCTCACGCTGCTGCTGGCCGGCGTCGGCTACGACGTTCGTCCCTGCGGGCGCGCGCCGGCGGCGCTCGAGGCCGCGCGCGCCGAATGGTTCGACCTGGCCCTGCTCGCCAATCCGCTGACCGAAACCGATCCGGTGGAGTTCGTCCACGCCCTCCGCAAGCTCCAGCCGCGCATCCCCGTGCTCCTGCTGGTCGACCAGCTCGAGCTGCCCTCGGTCATCCAGGGCATCCGCCTCGCGGTGACCGACGTCCTCGCCCCGAACGGCGACTGGACGCGGGTGGTGCGCCGCGTCCACGAGCTGCTCCGCCCCGGCGAGGCCGCCGGCCCCGTCGATCTCACGCCCGAGGAGCTGGCCGAGGTCGAGGCGATCCTGGCGAAATTCGACGCCGGTCTGGAGGACCCGGCCCCGGCGGCGGGCCCGCCCGCGACGGCCGAGGCGTTGCGCGAGGAGCTGCAGCGGCTCACCCGCGAGCGCGACGACATCAAGCAGACCGCCGAGCGGCTGGCGCGCGAGAAGGCCGCGCTGGAGGCGGAGCTGAAGACGCCGCCGGCCGGGCCGGCGGAGCACGCCGGCGTGGAGGCCGAGCGCGCCGCGCTGCGCAGCGAACGGGAGCTTGTCGCCGCGGCGCAGGCCGCGGTGGATGAAAAGGCCCGGGCCCTGACCGCGGCCCGCGAGGAATTGAATCGCGAGCGCGCCGCCCTGGCGGCGGAGCGCGCGCAGCCGCCGGCCGGGCCGGCGCCCGGGAAAACCGAGGACGAACTGGCGCGCGAACGCAGCCTGCTCGAGGACCTGCGCCTCGACCTGCAGACCGAGGGGTTGCGATTGCGGGAAGAGGGGACGGCACTGCGCGAAGGCCAGGCGGCGCTGGCGGCCGACCGCGAGCGGCTCGCCGAGGACCTGGAATTGCTGCGGGCCCAGGAGGAAAACCTCCGCACCTACGAACAGCACCTGCGGCAGCCGGCCGCCGAGGCGCCCGCGCCGGAACCCGAGCCGCAGCCGGTCCTCCGCGTGCTGCCGCGCCCATCGCATGAGCCGTTCCAGCGCGATCCCTCCTGCCAGCGCGATCCGTCGCTCGACGAGGCCTGGGCCAAGGTCAACCGGGCGATGGACATGCTCGAGGCGGAGCGGCGCAATTTCACCGACGAAAAGCTGGTGTTAAAGGAGGAGCGGGCGCGCATCCAGCAGTGGGAGGCGCAGCTGCGGGAGGTGGCGGCCGCCATGGAGGAGCGCGAGCGCCAGCTCAACGTGCCGCCGCCGGCGCGGCCGTCGATCACCCGCGCCCCCTTCCGGGCCGCCAAGGCGATGCTCGGCGCGGTCAAGAAATAGCCGGCGCGCCCGGGGTCACGCAAGGGCCAGGGCGACCGCCCCGCTCACGGCGATCACGCCGCCGACCAGGGAACGGCGCGACGGCCGCTCGCCCTCGATGAGGTAGCTGAAGGGCACGATGACGAGCGGCGTGGTGGCGACGATCGGCAGCACCAGCCCGCTCGGCGTGGTCGCCAGCGCCCATTGGTAGCAACTGACGCCGATGACCGCGCCGCACACGGCGTTGGCGACGATCCACAGGTAGTTGCGCGCCGGCGGGGGCGGCGCCGGCGCGGCGCGGCCGCGCTCCAGCCACGCCCGCACCAGAAAGTACGCCGCGGTGATCACCAGCCCCCCGATGATGCGCTGGTAGGCCGCGGTGACGCCATCCACCGACTCACCGGCGCGGAACGCCGCCTCGGCGGCGCGCCGGCTGACCACCGCGCCCAGCCCCTGGCCCGCGGCGGCCACCAGTCCCCAGAGGAAACCCAGCGGGCGCACGCGGACGCGGGGCGGGCTCTTCGGCGTCGGCAGCAGCGCCACCACCACGCCGGCGAGGATGACCGCGCCCCAGAAGAACTGGGTGAAGGACAGGCGCGTGCCCAGCCACAGCCGCTCGGCGACGATCGCGATCGGCACGGCGAGGCACTGGGCCATCAGGATGGCCAGCCGGGAGCCGAGCAGCGGCAGGGAATAGAAGCTGCCGAGGTCGCCCACGCCCATGCCGATCACGCCGCTGAGCAGGAACCAGTTGCGCCCGGCGCCGCCGAGCCCGCCGCCGAAGAGGTGGGCCCAGGCGCCGAGGCAGACGAGCGCCACCACCAGGCGGCCGAGGTTCGCCCGCGTCAAACCGACCGCCCGGATCGACCGGTTGGCGAAGATAACCGAGAGCGAGAAGAAGACGGTGGTGAGGAAGGCCCCGAGCATGGCGATGGACGCGCGGCGAGCGTAGACGGCGGCGCCGCCGCGGTAAGCCAAATCCGCCGCCCCGCCGCCGCAGTTTCTTTTTGCGGAAACCGGCGATTACGCGAGGGTGAACCCATGCCCGCCCGCGCGCCCAACCGCCTGGCTGCCGAACGCTCGCCCTACCTGCGCCAGCACGCCCACAACCCGGTCGACTGGCATCCCTGGGGCGCGGCGGCCTTCGCCCGCGCGCGGACGGAGCAGAAGCCGATCTTCCTCTCCATCGGCTACGCGACCTGCCACTGGTGCCACGTCATGGCCCGCGAGTCGTTCGAGGACGCCGCCATCGCGGCGCAGCTCAACCGCGACTTCGTGCCCGTGAAGGTCGACCGGGAGGAGCGGCCGGACGTGGACCGCCTTTACATGACCTATGTCCAGGCCGCGACCGGCGCGGGCGGCTGGCCGCTGAGCGTGTGGCTGACGCCCGAATTGCAGCCGTTCTTCGGCGGCACCTATTTTCCGCCGGACGACCGCTACGGCCGGCCGGGATTCCCCGCCGTACTGACGGCGCTGGCCCAGGCCTGGGCCGGCCAGCGCGAGCAACTCGTGGCGGAAGGCGCGCGCGTGACGGAGGCGTTGCGGCATTACCCGGAGGCCGGCGCGGCCGCAGGCGGCGCCGAGGGCACGCTGGCAGCGGCGGCCGACGCGGCGATCGAGGGTTGTTTCCAGCAGCTGGCCGGTTCGTTTGACCCGGCTTATGGCGGCTTCGGCGGCGCGCCGAAGTTTCCGCGCCCGGCCGTGTTCAATTTCCTGTTCCGCTACGCGGCGGCGCGGGGCGCGGCGGAGGGCGCCGCCGCCGTGCGCCTGGCCGCGGTCACGCTGCGCCGGATGGCCGAGGGGGGCGTCCAGGACCACGTGGGCGGCGGCTTCCACCGCTACTCCGTGGACGCGGAATGGTTCGTGCCACATTTCGAGAAAATGCTCTACGACCAGGCGCAGCTGGCGATCAGCTACCTGGAGGCGCGGCAGGCGACGGGCGACGAACGTTACGCCTGGGTTGCGCGCGGCATCCTCGACTACACGCTCCGCGACCTCGCCGGGCCGGGCGGCGGGCTCTGCTCGGCGGAGGATGCGGACAGCGTCATACCGGAAAGCGGAGACCGGAAACCGGATAGCCACCCCGGGAAGGAAGAACACGCGGAAGGAGCGTTTTATCTGTGGTCGAAAGCGGAGATCGACCGCCTGCTCGGGGACGCCGCCGGCATGTTCGGCGCCCATTTCGACGTGCAGGCGGGCGGCAACGTCCCGCCGGAGCGGGATCCCCACGGCGAATTCCGCGGCAAAAACATCCTGCGCCAGCGCCAACCGCTCGCGGATACGGCGCGCCAGGCGGGCCTTGAGCCCGAGGCGGCCGGCGACCGGCTGCAGGCGGGCCTGACGCGGCTGCGCGACGCGCGGGCGCAACGGCCGCGTCCGGCGCGGGACGACAAGATCCTGACGGCGTGGAACGGCCTGATGATCTCGGCGCTGGCGAAGGCGGGGCAGGTGCTCAGCGAGCCCGACTGGATCGCGCGGGCGGCCGGCGTCGCGGACTTCCTCCGCCGCGAGCTCCACGACGAGTCGACCGGCCAGCTCTACCGCAGCTTCCGGGAGGGGCGCGGCGATATCCCGGGTTTCGCCGAGGACTACGCCTTCCTCATCCAGGGGTTGCTCGACCTCTACGAGGCGGGCTTCGACATCGGCTGGCTGCAGTGGGCGGAGCGGCTGCAGGCGAAGATGGACGAGCTGTTCTGGGACTCCGCGGCCGGCGGCTATTTCAACTCGTGCGCGGACGATCCGGCGATCATCGCGCGGCTGAAGGAGGACTACGACGGGGCGGAGCCGGCACCGGGTTCGGTCGCGGCGCTGAACCTGGTGCGGCTGGCGTGGCTGACCGGCGAGTCCGACCGGCCGGCCGGATCGGCGGCCGCCGCGCCGGGTTACCGGGACCGGGCCCGGCGGTGCGTCGAGTCCGCCCGCCGGCAGTGGGAGAGGGCGCCGCACGCGCTGCCGCAACTGCTGTGCGCGCTCGAACTCCTGATGGCGCCGCCGCGCACGGTGGTGCTCGCGGGCACGCCGGGCGCCGACGACTTCCGGGCGCTGGCGGCGGTGCTGCACGAACGCCTCGGGCCGCGCCGGGCGCTGCTCGCGGCCGACGGGGGCGCGGGCCAGCGCTGGCTGGCCGGCCGGGCGCCGTACCTCGCGGCGATGACGCCGCGCGGCGGCCGCGCCACGGCCTACGTCTGCGAGGATTTCACCTGCCGGGAGCCGGTGACCGAACCCGCGGCGTTGCGCCGCCTGCTGCAATCGTAATGCTGCCAGCGTCATGAATCCCGATCGTCTCGCGTTGCTCGAGGAGCGGCTCGCCTGGCTGCAGCGCCACGTGGCCGAGCAGGACCGGGCGATGCTGCAGCTGACGGAGGAGATCGACCGCCTGAAACAGCAGGTGGCGGATTTGCGCGGCAAGCTGGCCGCGGAGCCGGGCGGGGAGTCCGGGCCGGCGGAGCGGCCGCCGCACTACTGAAGCCGCGCGTTCAGAACGCCGCGGTGATTTCCTGCTCGGTGCCGGGGGCGAGCGTGATCGGACCGCCGGGCGCCTCGAGCTTGTCGTTCTTGAAGATCTTGCAGTTGACCGGCGCGCTGGCGTCGCCCGTCTCCCACCGCCAGCGGCCGATGGAAACGAACTGCAGGGGAACGCCCTTGTCCCAGCTCAGCCCCGGGCCGTCGCCGCGCAGGTAGAGCTTGTTGCCGATGCCGATGTAGGAAACGACGGTCAGGCGGGTGCGGCCGTCGGCCGACGCAGCCGGCTTGGCCCCTTCGGCGGGCACCTGGGAGAAATCCTCGGGCGGGGGCGCCTCGTCCGTGACCGGCTCCGCGATGAGCTCGACCGGCGCGGCGACTGCCGCGGCCTCCGGGGCGGATTCCTCGACCTTGGGTTTGCGCGGGGGGCGCGGCTTGCGCGGGGGCTTGGGCGCGGCTGCCGCCTCCGCCACGGGCGCCGCCCCGGCGGGTTCGGCGGACGCGACGACCGGCGGCGGGTCCGCCGCGGGGACCGGGGGAGTGGGAATCGCGATGGGGGCCGGCGCGGTGAAGACGGGAGCGGGCGCGGGCGCGGCGGCGGCGAGGGCGGCGATCCGGGATTCCAGGGTCGCGAGGACGGCGGTGAGCTTCGGCTCGAGCTGCGCGGCCTCGGCCAGCTGCTTGCGCAGGTCGGCCTCGAGCTTGGTCCACTCGGCGGTGGCGCGGGCGATCTTGTCGGCGATGCCGGCGAGCCGTTCGCTCTCGGACGCGCGCAGGGCCGCCAGCTCCTGGTTGAGCGCCTCCTGTTCCTCGTTCTCGGTCTCGGCCAGCTGCTGGTTGAACTCGGCGATCTTCTCCTGGAGGCGGTAGGGCAGCTTCTCCGCCGCCTGCAGGTTCTTGGTCGCGATCTCCTCGATGGTCTTGAGCTGGGCGGTCGAATGCTGGAGGTGCTCGGAGGCCGCCATCAGCCGCTTGAACTGCTCGCCCAGCTCCTGCCGGAGGGAGACGGCCGCCTCCTCCTGGTCGCGGGCATAGTTGGCGAGGAACGGGATCATCGTGGCCACGACGCCGGCCAGAAAGCAGGCGGTGATGATCAGCAGCGGCAGTGGGGCGAGGGGATTCGGGTGCCGTTCGACGATGAAGGCGGCGAGCAGCAGGAGCGCGATGTCGCCGAGGATGAAGGGGAGCTTGGGCAGCCGCGGGGCGTCGGCAAATTTCATGGCGAGAGGGCGGAATTGATGCTGCGGGACGCACCCGTTTTGCGGTCGGAATCGGTGTGGCTCAAGGCAAATTCCACGGGCGCGGCCGGCGCGCCGGCGGCGAAATTGGGGCTTGTGGCAGGGGGTGGGATGGCTACGGTGCGGGCGAAGTTCGCGGTCATGCATTTCCCCCACTTCCTGCGCATCGAGCGCGATACCCCGGGGCCCGCCCGCCATTTCGTGGTCCACACCCGCCGGCCGAATTTCACCGTGGAACTGGCGCCGGATCCGGCGGCGCCGGACCAGATCGGGCGGGGACTGCTGAAGCGCGTGTGCGTGCCGAACTCGTGGGCGGGCGACTACCAGAAGTACTCCCGGCTGATGACCGCCGCGCAGAATTTCTTCGCCGCCTCGTTCGGCGCGGCCGCCCCCAAGGGCCTGACCCGCCGGTCGGGAATCTGAGCCGCGGCGCGGCCGGCGTCAGAGCAGCCGGCGCCAGGCGAGGGCGCAGAGCGAGAGCAGCATCCCGATGCGGATCGAGCCCTCGAAGGTGAGGACCACCAGCAGCCATTTGAGGCCGCAGCCGCGGCGCAGGAGGAAGCCGCCGGTGAACACCAGGATCATCAGCAGCACCTGCAGCCGGCCCCACGGCTGGAAGAGCATCAGGAACAGCCACGCCCAGTAGGCGAGCAACGCCAGGGTCCAGGCCGCGGCCGTGACCTGCCCGAGGCCGAGTTCCCGCGGATCCGTGCCGCGCTCGATCTGCTTGATGCCGACGTAGCGCTCCGCGATCACGAGCTGCCAGAGCTCGAAGCCGAGGAACAGCGGGGCGAAGGCGTACAGCACGACCACGCCCGGAGTCTCGGCCAGCCGCGGGCCGGTGCCAAGGCCGGAGCGCGGCCTCCCCCGCGGCTCACTTCCCGCCGTACCAGACGCCGCGGCGCCAGTTATGGCGGCGCAGCTGGAGCAGCAGGGCGGGCGGCAGCGGCGGCAGGTCGGAGACGGCGCAGTTGGCCTCGGCCTGCGCGACGCTGCGGATGCCGGGGATGACGGTCGACACGGCGGGGTGGGCAAGCACGAAGCGGAGCGCGGCCTGCGGCAGCGTGAAGCCGGAGCCGGCGAGATCCCGGCGCACCTCCTCGACGCGGCGGAGCGTGCGGCCGAGGCGGTCGCCGGCAAAGTAGCTGGCGCGGAAATCGTCCTCGGCGAACCGCGTGGCGGCAGTGAACCTGCCGGTGAGCGCACCCTCATCGAACGCCACGCGTACGATCACACCCACGCCGCATTCGCGGGCGACGTCGAGCAGCTCCGCGGCCGGCTCCTGGTCGAAGAGATTGTAGATCACCTGCACGGCGTCGATCCACCCGCCGCGCATCAGCTCGATGACGCAGTTCTGGTCGTGCTCGGGCGTGGACAGCCCGACCAGGCCGATCGCGCCCTCCTGCTGCAGGCGGCGGAGGAGCCTGAAGGGCGACGGGTCGCGGTTCCACGCCCGGGTCCAGGTATGGAGCTGGAGGAGGTCGAGGCGCTCGACGCCGAGGTTGCGCCGGCGCTCGTCGACGTTGGCGCGGAGATGGGCCTCCGGGTAGCGCTCGTCGGCGCGGCAGTAGGGCGACGGCGGCCAGATCCCGGCGGTGGGCGGGGTCTTGGTGGCGACGAAGATTTTTTCGCGCCGGCCGGCGGCGGCGCGCTCGCGCAGCACCTGGCCGATCAGCCGCTCGCTGCGGCCGTTGCCGTAGCCGGCGGCGGTGTCGACGAACGTGACGCCGAGATCGAGCGCGCGGTGCAGCGCGGCCAGCGAGTCGGCATCGCCCTGCGCCCCCCACGAGCCGCCGATGGCCCAGCCGCCGAAGCCGATCTCCGAACACGTGAAGCCATGCCGGCCGAAGTCACGGTAATGCATCGCGGAAAAACATGATGCCGCGCGGGGCGCGCCGAGTCAAAAGCTTCGGGGCCGGCGTCAGGCGGCGGGCGTGCTCCCCAGCAGTCCCGGCGCGCGCGCCGTGTCGCGGGCGAGATGGCGCGCGCCGAGCAGCCAGAACACACCCGCGGCGAGGAACATCACGCCCACCGCCAAAAACCCGACGTCCATGCTGTACCGGTCGCTCAGGACCCCGATGACCACCGGCGAGATGACGTCGCCCAAGGTGTGGATCAGGAAAATGTTCAGGGCGAAGGCCGCGGCCCGCATCGACGGGTGGGAGACGTTCGCGAGGACGGTGTTGGTCGGGCCGGTGTTGAAGAACAGGCAGAAGCAGGCGAGGAAGATGAGGAGCCAGCCGAGCGGAAACGGCGCCCGCAGCACGGCGAGGAAGAGAGGGAAGCCCGTGAGCATCGCGGCGCCGGAGACGAGGAAATAGGAGCCGGGAAACCGCGCGCGCAGCCGGTCGCCGGCGAGGCCGCCCAGGTAGGTGGCGATCAGGCCGGAGACGACGACGATGCCGCCGAAGGTGGTGATGGGCGCGCCGCCGGCGCCCGGCCGCCCGGTTAGGTAATACGGCATCCAGAAGGAAATCCCGCCCATGGCGAAGGTCATGGCCGTCATGCCGAGCGTGCAGTACACGTAGGAGGGCGTGCGGAGGAGCACCAGGTAGTCGCGCCAGCGCACGGCGGCGGGCGCAGCCGCGGCGGCAAGGTCCGCCTGGCCGCGCGGCGGTTCGCGCAGGAACAGGCTGGTCAGGCCCAGCAGCAGGCCCGGACCGACCACCACGTAGAACGCCCAGCGCCAGCTGTCGGCGGGGAGGCCGAAGATCCGCGCGCCCCAGGGCCCGAGGCCGGAGTTCGCCACCCGCTCGCCGAGCACGTAGCCGAGCGCGCTGCCCACCGGGATCGCCATGTAGAACCACGCCAGCACCTGGCCGCGGACCCGCACCGGATAGAAGTCCGACAGGAGCGCGGGGGCCACCGGCCCGTAAGCCGCCTCGCCGACGCCAACGAAGCAGCGGGTCAGCAGCAGCGCGCCGAACGTCGCCGCCAGGCCCGAGGCGCCGCTGGCCAGGCTCCAGAGCATCACGGCGATGCCGATGAGCAGCCACCGGGAGCAGCGCTCCGCCAGACGGCCGAAAACCGGGGCCCCGAGGGTGTACACCACCATGAAGGCGGTGCCGAGCACGCCGATCAGGGCGTTCTCGGGCTTGAACCCGAGGTGCCGCTGCGACCAGTGCAGGACCGCGCCGAGAAAGTCGCCGCCGGACGCTTCGAGCCCGCCGCCCGGGCCGGCGAAGAACGTCTGCCGGAGCCACGGGACGACCGCGGCCAGCACATAGCGGTCGATGTAGTTAAGCAGGTTGACCAGCAGCAGCAGCGCGAGGGCGCGCCTGGCGCCGGGGAATGCCGGAACGCGGTCGGCGGGGGCGGAAGGGGCGGCGGGGGTCATGGACGGAGGGCCGGCGCGGGCGGCGGGGACGCGCCCCGAACGAGAACGCTGCGCGGCGCGCTGGCAACCGCGAAGTGGGAGCGCCGTCGCGGCTCGACGCCTCTGGTGCGACGGCTAAAGTTGGAATGTCGATGAAGCCGTTGACCGTCCGCCGCGCCACCCGCGCCGACTGCACCCTGCTGGGGGTGCTGAACCGCCAGCTGATCCAGGACGAGGGGCACCGCAATCCGATGACCGAGCTCCAGCTTGCCAAACGGATGCGCCTCTGGATCGGCCGCGGCGGCTACACGGCGCTTCTGTTCGAGGAGCACGGCGCGGTGGTGGCCTACGCGCTGTACCGCGAGGCGCCGGATGAGATCTACCTGCGGCATTTGTTCGTGGTGCGCAACCGGCGGCGGCGCGGAATCGGCCGCCGGGTGATGCAGACGCTGGTGGAGCAGATCTGGCCGCACGGGAAGAGGCTCACGGTGGAGGTGCTGTGCAGGAACACGCCGGGCATCGCCTTCTGGAAGGCGATGGGATACCAGGAGTATTCACTCTGTCTCGAAATCATGCCCGGGATCAGGTTTTGACGGGCGCGGATCGACCGGGCGGCGGCGCGCCGCCGCGTCAGAAGCCGAGCAGCGCCGCGACCGGCGCGCTGGGATGCTGCGCCAAAACGGCGGCGGCCTGGGCGCGGGCAACCTGCGACAGGAGAGCGGAGTCGGCGGCGACCGGCGGGGCGGGGCGGCGCAGATGCCGGAGGTCGGCGCCGAAGGAAGGGGCCGTCAGAGCCAGGGCGAGACCGAGGACCGCGGCGGCGCAGAGCGGAACAACAGCGGCGTGCCTAAGGGTGGTCATGGGCGGGGAATCGGTTCGCCGCCGAGCATAGCCGCATGGCTGGCCGGACCGTTAATCGATAAACCTGATAGCGATCATCGCGCCGCCGAATTTCGAATTGGATGACGGCGTCGTCGTTGCATCGGCCCGGCGACCCCGGCAGTCTGGCCGGGCGTGCTGAACATCCACCATCTGGAGCTGTTCTACTACGTCGCCCGGCACGGGGGCATCAGCCGGGCCGTCCGGCACATTCCCTACGGGATCCAGCAGCCCGCGGTGAGCGGCCAGATGCTGGCCTTGGAGGATGATCTGGGCACGCGGCTGTTCGACCGCAGTCCGTTCCGGCTCAGCCCGGCGGGCGAGCAGCTGTTCGCCTTTGTCCGCCCGTTTTTCGACAATCTCGGCGCGGTCGAGTCGCGCCTGCGGGCCCCGGCGGCGCCACAGATCCGCGTCGGGGCCTCGGAGGTGATCCTGCGCGAATACCTGCCGCCGGTGGTCCAGCAACTGCGCCGGAACCATCCGCAGCTGCGGCTCAGCCTGCAGTCCGGCTTCACGCCGCAGCTGCTCGCGTGGCTGCAGGACCGGCAGGTCGACCTCGCGATCATGCCGCTGGAGAGCCGCCCGCCCGCCCGGCTGAGCTGCCTGCGCCTGCTGCGCGTGCCGCTCGCGCTGCTGGTCCCGCGGACCTCGCGCCACCGGTCGGCCGCGGAGGTGTGGGCCCGGGGCCGGATCAAGGAACCGCTGATCACCATGCCGGCGACGGAGCCGATCACCCGGCGCTTCGAGCAGGGGCTCCGGCGGTTGAAGGTCGAGTGGCCGGCGGCGATCGAGGCGAGCTCGCTCGAGTTGATCACGCAGTACGTGGCCAACGGCGAGGGCATCGGTCTGACGGTGAACCTGCCCGGGGTCGTGCGGGGTGCGCGGGTGCGCGTGCTGCCGCTGGCGGAATTCGAGCCGGTGGTGGTGGCCGCGCTCTGGCACGGCCGGCCGACGCCGCTGATCCGGGCGGTGCTGGAGGAAGGGCAGCACCACCTGGGCGCGCTGTGGCCCGAGTGGCGGTGCGACGAGACGCTGCCCGCGGAACGGGCGGGCTAGAATTCCTTCATCTCGGCCTTCACCGCGGCGTCGTCCGCCGGGTTCTCGGGGATGCGCATGCCGTAGAAGCTGCGGTACACGAACACCAGGCCGACGATCAGGATGGCGGTGCCGATGAGATACTTGAGGTCGGTGTCGGTCATCTTCACCGCGATCTCCACGGACAGCAAACCGAAGAGCGTCGTGAACTTGATCACCGGGTTGAGCGACACAGCCGACGTGTCCTTGAACGGATCCCCGACGGTGTCGCCGACGACGGTGGCGGCGTGCAGCGCGGTGTTCTTCTGGCGCAGGTCGGTCTCGACGATCTTCTTGGCGTTGTCCCACGAGCCGCCGGCGTTGGCCATGAAGATGGCCTGGAACAGGCCGAAGAACGCGAGGCCGATGAGGTAGCCGATGAAGAAGTAGGGGTCGAAGAACGGCAGGGCGAGGGCGAAGCAGAAGACCACGATGAAGATGTTGATCATGCCGCTCTGGGCGTACTGGGTGCAGATCTTGACGATCTCCTTCGAGTCCTTGGTCGAGGCGGTGGCGGCGTCGAGGCGCATGTGGCGCTTGATGTAGACCACCACGCGGTATGCGCCGGTGACGACCGCCTGGGTCGAGGCCCCGGTGAACCAGTAGATGACCGCGCCGCCCATGATGAGGCCGAGCACCGTGGAGGCATGCACGAGGCTGAGCTTCTCCACCACGCCGCCGAAGGTCCGGTCAAGCAGCAGGATGATGCCGAAGACCATCGTGGTCGCGCCGACGACCGCGGTGCCGATGAGCACGGGCTTGGCCGTGGCCTTGAAGGTGTTGCCCGCGCCGTCGCCCTTTTCGAGCGAGAGCTTGGCCCGCTCGAAGTCGGGCGTGAAGCCGTGGTCCCGCTGGATCTCGGCGGCGATGCCCGGCCGCTTCTCGATCTGCGAGAGCTCGTAGACCGACTGCGCGTTGTCCGTCACCGGCCCGAAGCTGTCGACCGCGATGGTCACCGGCCCCATGCCAAGGAAGCCGAAGGCCACCAGGCCGAAGGCGAAGATCGGCGCGGCGAAGCCGAGCGCGGGCGGCATCAAGCCGGCCACCACGTCGTGGTTCGCGAAGTGGCTGGCCACGACCATGAGCGCGAGGATGACCAGGCCCATCCAGAACGCGGAGAAGTTGCCCGTGACCAGGCCGGAGAGGATGTTGAGCGAGGCGCCGCCCTGGCGCGAAGAGGTGACGATCTCGTGGACGTGGCGCGACTTGGTGCTGGTGAAGACGCGCGTGAACTCGGGGATGACGGCGCCGGCGAGCGTGCCGAGGCTGATGATCACGGCAAGATTCCACCAGAGGCCGTCGTGGCCCGGCAGGTCCCCGAGCAGCAGGTAGCTGGCGAGGAAGGTCACGAGGATCGACACGATCGACGTGATCCAGACGAGGTTGGTCAGCGGCCCCTCGAGGTCGAAGTCGTTGGCGCGGGCGTAAATCGTCCGGCTCAGCCCCTCGTTGAGCAGGTAGGAGCCGAGCGAGCTCAGGATCATCAGGATGCGCATGGCGAAGAGCCAGACGATGAGCAGGCCGCAGACCGCGGGGTCGTGCACCAGGGCGAGGGCGAGGAAGGCGATGAGCGCCACGCCGGTGACGCCGTAGGTCTCGAAGCCGTCGGCGGTGGGCCCGACGGAGTCGCCGGCGTTGTCCCCCGTGCAGTCGGCGATGACGCCCGGGTTGCGCGGATCATCCTCGGGCAGCTGGAAGACGATCTTCATGAGGTCGGCGCCGATGTCGGCGATCTTGGTGAAGATGCCGCCGCAGATGCGCAGGGCGGCGGCGCCGAGCGACTCGCCGATCGCGAAGCCGACGAAGCAGGCGCCCGCCAGCGCCGGCGGCACGAAGGCGAGGATGACGATCATGAAGAACAGCTCGATCGACACCAGCAGCAGGCCGACGCTCATGCCCGAGCGGAGCGGGATGTTGAGCGTGGCGAGCAGATTGCCCCGCAGCGCCGAGAACGCGGTGCGCGAGTTGGCGACCGTGTTGATGCGGATGCCAAACCACGCCACGCCGTAGCTGCCGAGGATGCCGACGATCGAGCAGAGCAGGATGATGCCGACATGGGACAGCGGCTCGTGCGACAGCCCGGCGAAGTAGTAGGCCATGCACACCGCGATCAGGCCCCACAGGCCGATGAGGAACCGGCCCTGCTGCTGCAGGTAGGTTTTGCACGTTTCCCAAATCGTCAGGGAAACGTCGGTCATCGACGCGTGCGCCGGGAGCCGGAGGGTCTGCCGGTATTGCCAGAGCCCGAAAAGCATGCCGAGGATGCAGACGGCGAGGCCGACATAGAGGATGGTCATGCCGGCCAGCGCGCCGCCAGGCACGTGGAACGACACGGCCCGCAGATCGGGGAGCTGGATCTGGGCTTCGCTCGCGAAGGCCCCGGAAAAAGGGAAAAGAAGGGCGGCAGCCAGCGCGGCCCGCCGCCGGAAGGTTGGCTTGAACATGGGGAGGCGGGATGAACTAGGAAGCCGGCTGGATGGGCAGGAAACGGCGGCGACCCTCGGGGCGGGTACCACGCGAAGCGGCGAAGGCGCGGAAGCGGTTGGCTGGGTATCGGTTAAGCATGCGGGAACAAAAGCGGAGTTGGCTTAAGTGCAACCAACCCGCCCCGAAAACCGCGCAGCTTCCGACGCTTCTGCAGGCGCGCGTCGCATCCCCGGTGCCGGGGGGATTCTCAACGCGATATGTCGCGCTGGGTCAACACCTTGAAACCCCGATGGCCCAGCGCCTGCGCTCCGATTTCCGCATCCTCCACATGGAGGGCAAAGGCCGACCGGCCCTCCGGCCGCTTCATGAACGAATAGACGTAATGGATGTTGATCTCAGCCTCCAGCAGCGCGGCCAGCACTTGCTTGAGGCCGGCCTCGCCCGACATCTCCACCGAGAGAATGTCGGTCTCGCCGAAGGGGAACTCGTGGCGGATGAGCAGCTCGCGGGTCTTGTCCGGGTCGTCGACGATCATGCGCACCAGCGCGCTGTCGGTGATGTCCAGGACGACCGCCGCTACCAGGTGCACGTTGTGCGCGGCCAGCAGGGCGGTGAGATCGTAGAACCGGCCGACGCGGTTTTCCGTGAACACGGAGAACTGCTTTACAGGGTCGGCGGAAATCGTGGTGTCGGCCATCGCGCGAAGCCGGATCGCCGCCCAGCGTGGTTCATGCGCGGCGGGGGGTCAACTCCGCCGGCGGATCGTTCCGGCCGCCGCCGGACTTGTGCCGGCCCGGCGCCCCTGCTAGGCGTGCGGGAGATGCCAGCCCCTCCACCGTCCGAGACGCCGGCCGATCTCGCCGCCCGGGCCGACCGCAGCGCCCGCCTGGTGATGGGCGGGGTGTTGCTCAACACGGTCCTCGCCGGCCTGAAGCTGGCCGCCGGGGTGCTGGGCCGCTCCCAGGCGCTGGTCGCGGACGGCGTCGAATCCCTGCTGGACATCTTCTCCTCGCTGCTGGTGTGGGGCGGCTTCCGCATCGCCGCGCGCCCGCCCGACGCCGACCATCCCTATGGCCATGGCAAGGCCGAGCCCATCGCCGCGCTCGTCGTTTCCCTGTTCATCTTCTACGCGGCGGGATGGATCGGCCTGCACAGCGTGCGGGGCATCCTGCATCCGCACGCCGCGCCGCACTGGGCCACGCTGGCGGTGCTGGTCGGGGTGGTGGCGATCAAGATCTTCTTCTCGCGGCGGATCCAGGCGGCCGGCCGGGCCGTGGCCAGCGCAGCGCTCCAGGCCGAGGCCTGGCACCACCGCGCCGACGCGCTGACGTCCGCCGCCGCCTTCGTCGGCATCAGCATCGCCTTGATCGGCGGGCGCGGCTACGAGACCGCGGATGCCTGGGCGGCGCTCGCCGCCTGTGTGGTCATCGCCTACAACGGCTTCGGTATCGCCCGCGCGGCGCTGCTCGAGGTGATGGACACCGCCGCCTGGCGCGACGTCGAGAATGACGTGCGGGCCGTGGCCGGGGGCGTGGCCGGGGTGCGGCGCGTCGAGAAGTGCCGCGTGCTCAAAAGCGGGCTGAGCTACCTGGTCGACATTCATGTGCACGTGGACGGCGAGCTCTCGGTGCGCGAGGGTCACGAGATCGCGCGGGCGGTGAAGTTCGCCCTGTTGCGTTCGCCGCTCGCGGTGACCGATGTGGCGGTCCACGTCGAGCCGGCCGACCCGCCGGCGTGACCCGGAACGCTCAGCGGAGGCGCTGCGCCAGCTTCCAGCCGGCATAGACGCCGACCAGCGACGCCACGCCGCTCACCACAAAGGCGGCGAAGTAGCCGAAGCGCATGCCGAGGAACCAGCCGACATAGCTGCCGATCGTCGCGCCGCCGAAGGTGCAGAGTTTGTTCATGGAGGGAAGGGGTGGGGGAACCAATCGCAGGGTGCGGTGACGGCGGGCTGGCGCCCGGAGCTTAATTCAGCTAATGGGCCCGATAACCATGCTACTCCATATTGCCCGCGGGTTTTCCGGTTTGCCACCCGCAATTCGCTTTTTACCGTCGCGCCGGCCATGAAGAAGCGGAACCCGGCGGCACCGCTGAGCACGAATCCCCACCTCCTCAAGTGGGTGCGCAAGATGGTGGCGCTCTGCCAGCCCGACGCCGTGCACTGGGTGGACGGCTCGCAGGCGGAGTACGACCGACTTTGCGCGCAGCTCGTGGCCGGCGGCACGTTCATCCGGCTGAATGAGAAGCGCTGGCCCGGCTGCTACCTCGTCCGCTCCGATCCGGGCGACGTGGCGCGCGTCGAGGACCGCACCTTCATCTGCAGCCTGTCCCGGGACGCCGCCGGCCCGACGAACAACTGGGTCGAGCCCTTCGCGATGAAGAAGACCCTGCGCGGCCTCTTCCACGGCTGCATGAAGGGCCGCACCATGTACGTGCTGGCCTACTGCATGGGGCCGCTGGACTCGCCGCTGTCGCGGATCGGCGTCGAGCTCACCGATTCCGGCTACGTCGTGGCGAACATGCGCATCATGACGCGCATCGGCCGGCCGGTTTTCCGGCTGATCGACGAGGGCGGCCGGCGGGTCGTGCCATGCATGCACTCGGTGGGCGCGCCGCTGAAAAAAGGGCAGACGGACGTGCCGTGGCCCTGCAACAAGGAGCAGAAGTACATCGTCCATTTCCCGGAAACCCGCGAGATCTGGTCCTACGGCTCGGGTTACGGCGGCAACGCGCTGCTGGGCAAGAAGTGCTTCGCGCTGCGCATCGCCTCCAACATCGCCCGCGACGAGGGCTGGATGGCGGAGCACATGCTGATCCTGGGGGTCGAGAATCCGGAGGGCGCGAAGACCTACGTCGCCGCCGCGTTTCCCAGCGCCTGCGGGAAGACCAATTTCGCGATGCTCATCCCGCCAAAGGCCTTCAAGGGCTGGCGGGTGTGGACGGTGGGCGACGACATCGCCTGGATCCGGCCGGGCGCGGACGGGCGCCTGCACGCGATCAATCCCGAGTCCGGATTCTTCGGCGTGGCCCCGGGCACCGGCGAACGGACGAATCCCAACGCCATGGCGACGCTGGCGAAGAACAGCATCTTCACCAACGTCGCCCTCACCCCGGACGGCGGTCCGTGGTGGGAGGGCATGACCGACACGCCGCCGGCGCGGGCGGTCGACTGGCAGGGCAGGGAGTGGACGCCGGATTGCGGTCGCAAGGCCGCGCACCCCAACGCGCGCTTCACCGCGCCGACACGGCAGTGCCCGAGCGTCGATCCCGACTGGGAGAAGCCCGAGGGCGTGCCGATCAGCGCGATCATCTTCGGCGGCCGGCGCCAGAGCACGATCCCGCTCGTCTACCAGGCCTTCAACTGGTCGAGCGGCGTCTACGTCGGCGCCACCATGGGCTCGGAGACGACGGCGGCGGCGGCGGGCGCGGTCGGCCAGGTGCGCCGCGACCCGATGGCGATGCTCCCGTTCTGCGGCTACCACATGGGCGACTACTTCCGGCACTGGATTTCCATGCAGCGCCAGCTGACCGAGACGCCGCGCATCTTCCACGTGAACTGGTTCCGCAAGGACAAGGACGGGAAGTTCCTCTGGCCCGGCTTCGGCGAGAACATGCGCATCCTGAAATGGATCGTCGACCGCGCGCGCGGCCGGGCCCTGGGCAAGGAGACGCCGATCGGGTGGGTGCCGCGCTACGAAGACATCGAGTGGGGCGGGCTCGATTTTCCGCGCGCCCGGTGGGACGAGATCATGAACGTCGACCGCGGGGCCTGGCGGCGCGAGGTGATTGAACACGAGGAGCTGTTCCTCGACCTCCACAACCACCTGCCGAAGGAGATCGTCTACGAGCGCGAGCTGCTGATCTGCCGCCTGTGAGCCGGACGGCTCAGGCGCGGAGCGCGGCGAGGATGAAGACCCCGATCATCGTCAGCGCGCACGCGAGGCGGCTGAGGTAGCTGAAGGCAAAGCCCAGGCCCGCGCCCATGCCGGCGAGCAGGAGCTCGCGGAGGTTGCGTTTGCGGGCCACCCGCTCGGCGAGGATCGCGCCGAGCATGGTGCCAAGCAGGAGCGCGGGCAGGGAAACCATCGCCCCGGCGAGCGCGCCGCCCCCGGCGCCGAGCATGCCCCACTTGGAGCCGCCGCCCAGACGCGTGCCCAGCATGACACCGGTGACCTCAAGGACGAGGGACAGCAGCCAAAGCAGCGCAACCCAGCCGACCACCAACCACGAAAGCGAGGCCGGCGCCAGCAGCTTGTGCAGCACCACGCCGGCGAGGATCAGCGTCGTGCCCGGCAGCAGCGGAATCACCGCGCCCACCAGCCCGCCGGCCAGCAGCAGGACGGTCAGGCTCCAGTCCAGAATCGGCATCGCCCTGAAGACCCGCCGCCGGGCGGGAAGTTGCGGCGGGTCTGGGCGAAACGTTATTCCTCCGGCGGCGTGAAACCTCTCCGTAGCGTGTTCTCGGCGATCGCCCGGGGGAACATGAAGTTCTGCAGGTACTCGCGGCCGCCGGCCTTGGTGCCGCCGCCGGACATCTTGAAGCCGCCAAACGGATGCCGCTCGACGACCGCGCCGGTGATGCCGCGATTGAGATACAGGTTGCCGACCAGGAAGTCGCGCTGGGCGCGCTCGAGCGCGCTCGGGCTGCGGGAGAACAGGCCGCCGGTGAGCGCGTAGTCCGCGCCGTTGGCGAGGGCGAAGGCCTCGTCGAGATCGCGGGCCTTCATCACCGCAAGCACGGGGCCGAAGATCTCCTCGCGGGCGATGACGTGTTCGGGCCGGACGTCGGCGAACACCGTGGGCGGCACGAAATAGCCGCCGCCGGCCGCCAGTTCGGGCGGCAGTTTCGCCTGCCAGGCGAGCCGTGCCTCCTTTTTGCCCTGCTCGATGTAACCGAGGATTTTTTTCTGTGCGTCGCCGTCGATCACCGGTCCGACGATCGTGCCGGCCAGGGCCGGGTCGCCCACGGGCACGCTGGGGCACGCGGAGAGGAAGCGCTCGAGGAACCGGTCGTACCCGCCGGCGAGGACGACCAGCCGCGACAGGGCCGAGCATTTCTGGCCGCTGTAGCCGAAGGCGCTGTAAAGGGCGGCGGGGATCGCCTCGTCGAGGTCGGCGTCGTTGTCGATGATGAGCGCGTTCTTGCCGCCCATCTCGCAGACGACCTTCTTGAGGTTGGCCTGGCCGGGCGGCGTGCGCCCGGCGAGCTCCCAGATCCGGCAGCCGACGGCCCGCGAGCCGGTGAAGGCGATGGCGTCGACCTGCGGATGGGCGACGAGGTGGTTGCCGATCTCGCCGCCGAAGCAGGGCAGGTAGTTGAGCGCCCCCGGCGGCACGCCGGCCTCGAACAGCACGTCGGCCAGGAATGCGCCGATGACCGAGGTCTGCCTGGCCGGCTTCATGATCACCGCGTTGCCCGCGACCAGCGGGGCCACGGTCAGCCCGGTGAGGATCGCGAGCGGGAAGTTCCACGGCGCGATGGCGACCGCCACGCCGCGGGGGGTCCAGAGCTGCGTGCAATACTCCCCGGGCGTGCGCTGGGTGATCTCCGGCGATCCCAGCCGGCGCATTTCGGCGGCGTAGAAGCGGCAGAAGTCGATCGCCTCGGAGGTGTCGGCGTCGGCCTCCATCCACGGCTTGCCGGCCTCGAGGATGATCAGGGCGTTGACCTCCATGCGGCGCGTCTCAAGCAGGTCGGCGGCGCGCTCGAGGATCGTGGCGCGGGCCGCGGCGGGCGTCGCCCGCCACGCCGGGAACGCCGCCCGCGCGGCGGCCACGGCCGCCTCGGCATCGGCGACGGTCGCCTTGGCCCAATGGCCGACGATCTGCGCGGGCCGGGCCGGGTTGACCGAGGGCACGTACTCGCGGTCGGCGATCTTCCGGCCGCCGATGATCAGCGGATGTTTGCGGCCGAGGCGGGCGCCCAGGGCCTCGAGGGCCGCGCGCTGTTGTTCCCGCGCGGCGGCGAGGGTGTAGTCGGTGTTGGCGGCGTTGCGAAACGCCGCGGGGGCGGCCTGGCCGGCGTCGGCGGCCCGCTTCCCGGTTGCGAGCAACTCCACCGGGTTCTGCAGCAACTGCTCGGTGGTCGCCTCGCCGGTGTTCTTCTGGCGCAGGAAGCCCTCGTTGGAGGTGTTCTCGAGCAGGCGGCGGACGAAATAGGCCATGCCGGGCAGCAGCTGGCCGACGGCGCAATACTCGCGCACGCGGTGGCCGCCCTGGAGCAGCGCGGCCTTGAGTTCGTCCGCCATGCCGTAGAGCGCCTGGAACTCGTAGGCGCGCGGGTCGATCCCGCGGCGCTCGGCCTGGACGATGGCGTGGGCGCAGGAGCGGACGTTGTGCGAGGCGAAGGCCGGCGTGACGATGTCGGCGTTGTCGAGCAGGAGCACGGTGAGCTTCTCGAAGTTGGCGTCGCTTTCGGGCTTCCGCGACCACACCGGCACGGGCCAGCCGCGCTGGCGCGCGAGAATGGTCTCGGAATCCCAGTAGGCGCCCTTCACGAGGCGCACGGTGAGCGGACGGCGGCGCTCCCGCGCCCAGGCGATGAGCGCGCGCAGGTCCCGCTCGCAGTCGCGCAGGTAGGCCTGGAGGGCGATGCCGATCGCCGGGCCGGCGCGGAACTCGTCCTCCTCGAGAATCGACCGGAAGAGCGCGAGCGTGAGGTCCTTCAGCTTGTAGCTCTCCATGTCGAAGTTGATGAACGCGCCGACCTCGCTGGCGCGGCGCAGGATCGGCCGCAGGCGCTGCTTGAGCGCGAGGATGCTGTTCTCCGGATCGGCCGGGTGCACGTCGGGCGTGAGCGCGGAGATCTTGACCGACAGGTTGAGCCGCGGCAGCGGGCCGGCGGGGCCGACGTCGCTGGCGCCGGGCTCGGGCGACGCGCGCAGCGCGGTGGCGACCGTGTCGAGCACCTCGAGATTGCGGCGGAGGAACTCGTCGGCCTCGGCCTCGCTGACCACCGTTTCGCCCAGCAGGTCGATGGTGGTGGCGCGGCCGGCCTTGGTGTTGAGGTGGAGCTGCTTGACCAGGTCGTCGGGGCCGGCGCCGGCGACGAACTGCTTCGCCATGTCCAGGACCTGCGCCTTGACGGGGCCGGCGACGAGCGCCGGGGCGAGCGAGGCGGCGGCCAGCCCCGTCTTCAGCGCGGGATTGAGCGCGACAGCCTGGTCGCCGAGGTACTCCTGCAGGTGCCGGACGATCTCGCCGGAGGAATCCAGCGCCGGCAGCACGTCCACGAAGCGGAAGAGCTGGGTCTTGAAGGCCGGGTCCCGCATCGCCCATTCCATCAGGCGCGCGTAGGCGCCCTTCTTGGAGAAGATGCCGGGGGCGGGATGCGCGGCCATCAGCGCGAAGAGCTTTTCGCCCTTGGCGCGCACGGCGGCTTCCAGCGCCGGGTCTACGGGCAGGAATCCAGTTTCGGGGAGGGTGGAGGGAGGCGAGCCATTTGAAGTTGCCATGTTGGGTGGTCCCCGGGGAGGGGACGCGGAACCGTTGTTTGGCCGCCATTATGACGGCCGGGCCGGCGCGGGCAAGGCCGGCAGCTCGTTGATTTCCGGCGGGTTAACCCTTGGCAGAAGCGCGGTTCTCTGACAGGGGTGAAGGGCGGCCTCCACCGGTCCCCCGGCGGGGTGGGGCGCCGAGCTTCCTGCGACTTTGCCGAGTCGGAACGTGTTCTCCGCATGAACGATGAGTCAACAGTGCCAGCCTCTCAAAGTGGGATGACGGCCCCGGTCGATTTCACCACGTTCATGCGAAACTATCAGGACATGGTTTACACCACGGCGGTGCGTCTCCTCGGCAACGAGACGCAGGCCGAAGACATCTCCCAGGAGGTGTTCCTCAAGGCGTACGAGCACTGGGACAACCTGCGCGAGAGCGTCACGGCCGGCGGCTGGCTCAAGACCGTCACGACCAACCTGAGCATCAACCATCTCCAGCGCTACCGGAAGCGCTGGCGCTTCTTCTCCGAGATCACGCGCCCCGGCGACGAGGACGACCGCGAGGCGGCGCCGGTCGAGTTCGCGGCGCCGGACAACTTCCTCGACACGCTCAACCAGGCCGACCGGCGCGCGTGGGTGGAGCGGGCGCTGGAGAAACTGCCCGAGCATCAGCGCGTGCCGCTGGTGCTGTATCATTTCGAGGACCTGCCGTACGAGACGATTGCCGCGCGGCTCGGCGTGTCGCTGAGCAAGGTGAAGACGGACATCATGCGCGGGCGCGAGGCCCTGGCCAGGGTGCTGTTGCGCAGCGGCGCGAGCCACGAAAAATTCGAATCCTGAACCCCTCCGAAACCGAAAGCCTTTCGCCATGGAACGCCTGACCCCCGAACAACTCGAACAGCTGGTGCACACGGCGCTGCGCTCGTTGCCGGACCGCCGCGCCCCCGCCTCCCTGGAAACGCGGGTGCTGGCCGCCCTCGAGCGGCAGGCCGTCATTCCCTGGTGGCACCGCTCCTGGAACCATTGGCCGCAAAGCGTGCGCGTCCTCTTCGTCGCGGTCTGCGTCGGCGCCGCGGCCGTCCTGATGTTTGCGGGCCTTCCGGTGCAGGCGGGCCTCGATTCCGCGCAGGTCCAGCACACCTTTGGGCCGGCGCTGGCGCTCGTGGACAGCCTCGTGGCCGCGGGGCGCTGGCTGGCCGACTTGGTTGATCTGCTGGTGCGCCAGATCCCGGCGTGGTGGCTCTACGGGGCCGCGGCCTTCGTGGCGGGACTCTATGCCATGCTCTTCGGGCTGGGCGCCGCCGCCTACCGCACCTTCTGGTCCCATCGCTGACCGCCGGCAATTTTCACCTCCAACCCGCTTCAACCCATGAAGACACATCCCCTGATCAAATACCTGAGCGCCGTGGCCGCGGTCGCGCTGCTGGGCGCGGTCGCCCTGCGGAGCGAGGACACACCGCCGCCCGCTCCGGCCCCCGCCACCCCCGCGCCGGCCCAGCCGGCCCCGGCGGCGCAGCCCGCGCCGGAACCCGCTCCGGCCCCGGCGGCCGCGCAGCCGCCCGCGGCGGAAATGCGGCGCCTCGACACCGAGGCCCCGGCCGCGGCTCCTGCGGCCGAGACGCCCAAGGCGATGCACACGGCACCCCGGCACCACGCCAGGATGTCATCGGGCGACAACGCCAAGGTTTCGATCGGCTACAACACCCACGTGGCCGCGGGCGAGCAGCTCAACGACGCCGCGGTGTCGATCGCGGGCAACACGACGGTGGACGGCGACGCCAACGACGCGGCCGTCTCGGTGCTGGGGAGCACCACCGTCAACGGCACGGTCGGCGACGCGGCCGTCTCGGTGCTGGGCACCACGACCGTCAACGGCTCGGTGGGCGACGCCGCGGTGGCGGTGCTGGGCGACACGCGTGTCAATGGCACGGTACACGGCGATGTGGTCGCCGTCCTGGGCAACGTCGATCTCGGCCCGAAGGCCGTGGTCAAGGGCCAGGTGGTCGTGATCGGCGGCACGCCGACCATTGATCCGGCGGCGGTCCATGGCAGCGTGCAGACGGTCTCGATCGGCGGGCATTTCCCGGGCTTCGGCTGGTTGTATGCCTGGGTGAAGTCGGCTCTGCTCAAGGGCCGGTTGCTGTCGTTTGCCGCCGGGACCGGGTGGGCGTGGCTCGTGGCCGCGGCGTTCCTCCTGCTGTACACCCTGGTCGCGCTGATTTTCCCGCGGGGCGTCGAGAAATGCGCCGAGACCCTGGAGCAACGGCCGGGATTCACGATCTTGGCGACCCTGCTCACGATGCTGGCGATCCCGCTGGTCATTGTGCTGCTTGCCATCACCGGGATTGGCGTGGTGGTCATCCCCTTCCTGGGCATCGGGCTGGTGGTGGCGAAGCTGTTCGGGCGCGTGGCGATGCTCGCGTGGTTCGGACGGCGCTTCACGGGGCTGTTCGGCCAGGGGAATTACGGGCATGCCGCGGTGACGGTGATCATCGGCGGTGTGGTGGTGATGCTGCTCTACCTGGTCCCGATTCTCGCCTTCATCGTCCATGCCCTGATCGGGGTGCTGGGCCTGGGCATGGTGGTTTATGCGCTCGTCCTGAACATGCGCAAAAACGGAGCCAAGTCCGCGGCGGCGGCGCCCGCCGCCGCGATGCCGGCGGCTCCAGCCCCCGCCGCCCCGGTCGCCGGCATGGCCTTTGCCGCCGCCGGAGCCGAGCCGGCCGCTGGCGCGGTGGCACCCGGGGCCGTTCCTCCCGTCCCCGCGGCGCCCGTGCCGCCGGTGATCTCGGCGGTGACCCTGCCGCGCGCCGGGTTCTGGATCCGGCTGCTCGCGATGGCCATTGATTTGATTTTGGTCCTCATCGTCACCCGGCTGGTACCGTGGTTGCATGTCAACTGCGGCCTGTTCGGGCTCTTGGCCGCGGCCTACGCGGCGGTCCTGTGGAAGCTGCGGGGCACCACGGTCGGCGGCAGCATCTTCCACCTCAAGGTGGTGCGCCTCGACGACCGCCCGCTGGACTGGACGGCGGCGATCGTGCGGGCGCTCGGCTGCCTCATCTCGCTCGTGGTGATCGGCCTCGGGTTCCTCTGGGTGGTCTTCGACGACGGGAAGCAGTCGTGGCATGACAAGATCGCGGGCACGACCGTGGTGCGGGTGCCCAAGGGCGTGTCGCTGATCTGAGCCGGACCGGCCGGCCGCGGTGCAGCGCAAGGCAGGGCAAATGCCCTGCCTTTTCGTTTGCCGAGGCCGGCGCCTTTCGCCTACTGCGTTGGGCCTATGGCAAACGCACTGGTCGGCATCATCATGGGCAGCACGTCGGACTGGGAGACGATGCAGCACACGGCGCAGACGCTGGACGCGCTCGGGATTCCCTACGAAAAGCGCGTCATCAGCGCCCACCGCACCCCGCAGCTGATGTATGAGTGGGGGACGACGGCGCGGACGCGCGGGCTGAAGATCGTCATCGCCGGGGCGGGCGGGGCGGCGCACCTCGCGGGGGTGGCGGCGGCGCTCACTCCGCTGCCGGTGCTCGGCGTCCCCATGGAGTCGGCCTCGCTCAAGGGCCTCGACTCGCTGCTTTCGATGGCGCAGATGCCGGGCGGAGTGCCGGTGGCCACGTTTGCGATCGGCAGGCCGGGCGCGGTCAACGCCGCCCTCTTCGCCGCCGCGATTCTCGCGCTGGCCGATGCGCAGATCAGCCGGGCGCTCGACGACTACCGGGCGGCGCAGGCGAAGAAGGTCGCCGAGGCGAAGCTTCCCTGACCGCGCGGGCGGGGTTCAGGGTCCCGGCTTCGGCGGAGCGGCTGGCGCCGCCGGAGCGGCGGCGGGGGCCGCCGGCGGTTTGTCGGGCGCACCGTTGTCCATGACGTAGCGCCACGAGCCGTCGGGCTGGCGTTTCCAGATGGTGAGGAAAAAGCCGGTGCGGACGACCTCCCGGCCATCGGAGCCGGGAAAGCGGGCCTCGTAGCGTCCCCAGTTGTAGCCGAGCGTGCCGTCATCCGACACGTCGGTGAACAGCGCCGACCAGGTGAGGCTGGTGCCGGGCCGGTCGGGCCCGATCCGCGCGCGCACGGCGGCGAGGCCGCGGAGGTGTAGGGGATCGGTGTCGATGAATGCGACGTCGGGGGCGGCGAAATGCTCGAATGCGGCGAGGATGCCCTGGTCCCTGGCCATGGCGCAGAAGGCGTCCTCCATCCGGGCGAGTTCGGCCTTGAGCGCCTCCTTGCCCGCCGGGGCGGGCGGGGTCTGGGCGCGGCTGACGGCCGGGGACAGAAACAGCAGCAGGCCGGCGAGGATGAGGGGCGGGCGGGGTGATAGGCTCATGGCTGGATTCCGGTTGGGGCGGGGTGGCGGGCGAGGAATGTGCGATAGTCCTCCGGGGTGTCGAGATCGACGGCGAGTTCCGGCAGGTCGACGGTGGCGACTCTGTCTGCGTGCCGCGCCAGGAGCGGGCGGGCGCCGCCCGGGCCGCGCAGTTCCAGAAGTTCGGGAAAATGGCTCCGGGCGAACAGCACGGGCGGACCGGGATGGCCCCCGTAGTGGGCCGCCACGATCGATTCTCCGGACTGGCCATGGGTCGCCACCAAGCGACGGAGGGCCCCGGGTGACAGCCCGGGCTGGTCGCCGAGCACCAGCAGCGCCGCATCGAGGGCGAGCGAAAATGATTCGAGCACGCCGATCCCCGCACGGATGGACGACGTGAGGCCCTCCTCCCAGCTTGCGTTGTCGACGAGCAGCACGGGCAGGCGCACCACCTGCGGCCGGATGAGCTCCGCGTGGGCACCGAGCACGATCACCACCGGCCACGCGGGTGAGGCCAGGACGGCGTCGACCACGCGGCGGAGCAGCGAGGTGCCGCCGATGGGCAGCAGCTGTTTGGGCGTGCCCATGCGGGTCGACGCGCCGGCGGCGAGAATCACCGCGCCGAATCGAAGCGGGTCAGCCATGGATCGGCGCGGTCCGCTGCTGGAGCGGCCGGGCATCGCGTCCGGCCAGCACCGCCTGCATCTCGGCCAGGATCGAGAGTGCCACCGCCTCGGCTGTCTCGGCGCCAAGGTCGAGACCCACCGGGGCGTGGAGACGCGCGCGCATTTCCGCGGTGACCGGCAGGCCGCCCGCGTCCAGTTCCCGGAGGATCCGCTCGGCCCGGGCCCGGGGACCCAGGAGGCCCAGATAGGCGAGGGGGCGGGCAAGGAGGTGCCGCAGGAGGGGCAGGTCGTGCGCATAGTGGTGGGTCATGATCACGACCAGGGCGTCCGGGGCGGGCGCGACGCGGGCGGCGGCTTCTTCCGGACGTGCGACCACCACTGAGTCGGCCTCCGGAAATCGGGTGACGGTGGCCATGGCGGGGCGGGGATCCACCACGGTCACGTGCCAGCCGAGTTCCCGGGCGAAGCGCACCAGCGGCCGGGCGTCGTTGCCGGTACCGAAGATCACCAGCGCGGGCGGTGGTGCCACCAGCTGGCGGAAGATCGCGGCGTCGGGCAGGCCGGGAAGGTCGCCGGCCAGGTAGGTGCCGCGCGCGGCGGCGGTCTCGCCCCACACCACCGCCAATTCGGTCGGCACGCGCCGCCGCAGGTTCTCGCGCAGGACCCGCGCCCAGGCGGGCAGCCCGGACAAGCGCTCCACCAGCACGTGCACGACGCCGTGGCAGCCGAGTCCCACGCCCCACACCTGATCGTTCTCCGTGGTGGTGTCGTAGGTGACGGTCCGGGCCGCGCCGCCGGCGCGCACCTCGCTGGCATGGGCCGCGACATCGTCCTCCAGGCAGCCCCCGCTGATCGAGCCGGCGCAACGGCCATCCGCGGCCAGCAGCAGGCGCGCTCCCGGGCGCCGGTAGGAGGAACCATCCACCCGCACGAGGGTGGCGAGCGCGGTAGGGGCGGCCGGGGCGGCATGCAGGAGATCCAGGATTTCGAGCAGTTCCTTCATCGGCAGCGCAGCCGCGATTCCAGCCGATCGCGTCGGAGGAGGCGAGCGGTCAATTGACCGCTCGCCCGTTCATCGCCCAGAATGGCGAAAGAGCGAAGCGGTTCATCGTAAGCTCCTAGCCTGTTACCATTTAATTGCCGCCTTTTAACATAATTATTGCATACTGGCAGAAGCCATGCTTACTCTCGGCCCCAAGAGATTATTGGGTGGGCTTAGTCCACAACCTCTTACCAACCAAAGCACAACTGATCACACAATGAACCTGAATTCCGTAAGGAAGCTCCGGGCGGCGCTTGCGTTTGTTTTTGGCGCAGCCCTGCCATCGTTCGTGTTCGCCCAAGACAACGCGGCCCCGGCGGCCTCTGACCAAAACAACCAGACGGTCCAGATGCAGAAATACGTGGTGACCGGATCGTATCTGCCCGAGTCGCAGATCGTGACGGCCAGTCCCGTGGTGACCGTCGAAAGCGCCGACCTTGGCCAGGCGGGCGCCACCGACGCGTTGCGCCTGGTGCGCCAGCTGACCCCCTTCTTCGCCGGCAACGGCAACCAGGGCACCGAGGCCAACAACGGCGCCGCCGGCGAGTCCTACGTCGCCCTGCGAAACCTCACCACCCTGGTGCTGATCAACGGCCAGCGCATCACGGGATCGCCCTTCCAGTCCGGAACCCTGGTCGACCTCAACACCATTCCCACGGCGATGATTGACCGCGTGGAAGTCCTCAAGGACGGCGCGTCCACCATTTATGGCACGGATGCCATCGGCGGCGTCGTGAACGTCATCCTGAAGAAGGACTATAACGGCTTCGAGGCGGGCACGCGCTTTGGCACGACCGGAAACGGCGACTACAAGACCAAGGAGTTTTACATCCTCGGCGGCGCCTCCGGATCCGGCTATTCGCTCACGGTGGGCGCGCAGCACTTCGAGAACATTCCCCTGCTCACCACGTCGCGTCCGCTGACGACGCTGACGCCGACT
>Ga0335077_10000825_pt1 | contig 35291 bp, 31 predicted proteins | sample Lox_Sample_31_FD_207151 | JGI IMG/M metagenome (GOLD analysis project Ga0335077, IMG submission 207151) | Soil microbial communities from Loxahatchee National Wildlife Refuge, Florida, United States - Lox_Sample_3.1 | ecosystem: Environmental > Terrestrial > Soil > Wetlands | place: USA... | reverse complement strand
GCTATACAAGGAGGGTCCGCTGCACAACTTTCCCAAGGCCCACCACGACATCCTCGAGCAGACGGTCGCCTACCGCGTACCACCCGACAAGATCGGCGATCTCATCGCGTACAACGGCAGCCTGGTCGTCGATCGCACCCGCGGTGAGCTGTCCGTACACTGTGACAGCGAGCAGGCGAATACGCTGACGCTCAATCTCGCCGACGATATCGTGAAGGGTGAGCGATCCGCGGATCAGGCGCTCGCATATCATGCGCAAGTCGTCCGTGGCGTGCAGATCGGCGAGCCGGAGACTTATCCGCAAAAGCTGCGCTTCACAGCGCAGCCGAGCACTGCGACCGCTGACCCGGGCGAGGAGGCGGAGCTGCTCCGGCACCTCGAGCATTGACGCCCGCGCTCGTCACTGTGCGTGACGGTGCCAGACCAGGGTGCGGTTGTTGGCCGGCATCGCCCGATCCTCGACGAGCTGCAATCCGATCGAACGCGCGAGCTGATCCACCGCCTCGAAGTCCCGAATTCCCATGTGCGACGCACGCTGCTTCAGCATCTGGTCGAAGGCCGCATTGCTGTCACTCGTGAAGCGGCCGCCGTAGTTGAAGGGCCCGTACACGGCAAGCGTCGCATCGCTCGCGAGCACCGAGTCGAGCCGGCCGAAGAGCTTCTGCACCTCGCCCCAGCTCATGATGTGCAAAGTGTTCGCGGAGAAGCCGGCGTCGAAGCGCGCGCGCGGCCATGTTCCGTTCACATCGAGCGCCAAGGGGGGCGCGATATTCTGCAAGCTGGCATCATCCAGCCACATGCGCATGCCAGGCAGATTCTCTTCAACGTCGGAGGGCTGCCAACGCACATGGGGCAAGGCAGCCGCGAAGTAAACCGCGTGCTGACCCGTGCCGCTGCCGATCTCGAGCACCTGCTTGCGATCCGCGAAATGCTCGCGCAGCACCTCGAGGATTGGATCGCGGTTGCGATCGCAAGCGGGCGCATGAGGTTTTTCGGGTTGCGGCATGCGGCGATCATACGCTGAGGTTTGCGCACGATGATCACCCTGTCCTTCTCAGCGAGCATCATCTGGGCGATTGCCGCGATGGCGACGGGCGGGGTGATCCTGCGTCCGTGGCAGCTGCCGGAGGCGCTGTGGGCCGTCCTGGGGGCGCTAGCGCTGGTGCTGCTCGGGCTTCTGCCCTGGAGCGCTGCGCTCGCGGCGGTCGCGAAGGGAAGCGACGTCTATCTGTTCCTCGCCGGGATGATGCTGCTGTCGGATCTGGCTCGTCAGGAGGGTCTGTTCGAGCACATCGCCGCACTGGCGGTAAAGCGCTCGCAGGGCTCCTCCTCGCGGTTGTTTGCGCTCGTGTACGGGGTCGGTACGGTCGTCACCGTCTTCATGTCGAACGACGCCACGGCCGTGGTCCTGACGCCGGCGGTGTATGCGGCGAGCCGAGTGGCGCGGGCGGAGCCGCTGCCTCATCTGCTCGCCTGCGCGTTCATCGCCAACGCTGCCAGCTTCGTGCTCCCGATCTCCAATCCCGCGAATCTCGTCGTGTTCGGCGCGGCCATGCCGCGCCTGTTCGAGTGGCTGCAACGTTTCTGGCTCCCATCGGTGGCATCCATCTTCGCAACCTACTGGGTGCTGCGGCGCCTGCACTCGGTTCCACTGCGCGCGCCCATCGCGAGCGACATCGAGGTGCCGCCGTTGCAGCGCTCCGGCCGCTGGGCTGCCATCGCACTCGGCACGGCCGCCGTGCTTCTCCTGTCGGCTTCGGCCCGGGGCGCACCGCTCGGCCTCGTCACCTTCATCACCGGAGCATTGGCGGTCATTGCCGTCCACGCGCTCCGGAGGCGAGCACCCTGGGTGCTGTTGCGCGAGGTCTCCTGGTCGATACTCCCGCTGGTAGCGGGTCTCTTCGTGCTGGTGGCGGCGCTTGATCGCACCGGTGTCACCGCGGCACTTGGCGTGCTGCTGCAGCACAGCGCGCAGCGCTCGGTGGCCGGAGCCGTGTGGGGCTCCGGCATCATCACGGCACTCGCGTGCAATGTGCTGAACAATTTGCCGACTGGGCTGATCGCCGGCTCGACCGTGACAGCCAGTCATATGTCCCCGCAGGTCACGAGCGCTATCATGATCGGAGTCGATCTGGGGCCGAATCTGTCTGTAACGGGCTCGCTCGCGTCCATCCTCTGGCTGATAGCGTTGCGCCGCGAGAAGCAGCACGTGAGCGCACGCAACTTCCTCAAGCTGGGCGCACTGCTGATGCCCGCCGCCCTGCTGCCGGCACTCGCCATACTGATGCTGCGGGGTTGACTGTCGTCCTTTCTTGCACCGCGTCAGCCGGCCCGGCAGCTGCCTTGCTGATGCGAGCGTGAACTTTTCCACTGCTCGCGAGTTCTATGACACGGCCGTCGCGCAGGGACTCGCACACGAGGGAAGTGATATGAGATGCAGGATCGGAATCGTGGCGGCGCTGGTGGGGTCGCTCCTCATGGCCGCCTGTGGCAGCGACAGCTCACCGAAACCTTCGTCCGGAATGGGCGCGAGCGTCTCGCGAGGCCAGCTGCTGAGCAGCCCGCCCTCTCTGGTCGGCTCTTACTCGAGTGCCGACATGCTCGGGATGCTCTCCGGCAACACTCTCGGTCAGGAGCTGCTCACACTCGTCTACACGCCGACGTGCACCGTCAACGTGTACCACATCGAATACACGACGGTCGGCGGCAAGGGCGAGGCGACGGACGGCTCCGGAGCGCTCATGGTGCCGAGCGGCACGGATCCCTCCTGCCAAGGGCCGCGACCGATCGTGCTGTACGCCCACGGCACCTCACCCGACCGCAACTACAACATCGCCGCCATCTCGAGCAACGATGAAGGCTTGATTCTCGCCGCGGTGTTCGCCGCCAAAGGTTACGTCGTCGTCGCACCCAATTACGCCGGCTATGACACCTCGCCGCTGACGTACCACCCGTATCTGATCGCGGACCAGCAGGCCGACGACATGATCGATGCGCTGAGCGCGGCGCGCAGCGCGCTGCCCGTGTCCGCCTCAATGAGCGTCACGGACAATCACAAGCTCTTCATCACGGGCTACTCGCAGGGAGGGTTCGTAGCGATGGCCACGCATCGAGCCATGCAGGCGGCCGGCGCGACGGTCACCGCCTCGGGACCGATGTCCGGCCCGTATGCCGTGGCTGCCTTCGGCGACGCGGTGTTCCTTGGCGATGTGAACCTGAGTGCCGTGGAGAACGTCGTGCTGGTCGTCGACAGTTATCAGGCGGTCTACGGCAACGTCTACGGCATGGCCACGGACATGTTCGCGCCTCCGTACGCGCCCGGTATCGAGTCCCTGCTGCCGAGCACAACGCCCATCAGCTCGCTCTACGCCGACGGCAAGCTGCCGCAGAATGCCATCTTCAGCAGCACGCCACCCGCGCCGCAGTACGCGTCGATCACGCCCTCGACGACTCCGGCCAACCTCGCACCCGCCTTTGCGATGGGCTTCGGCACGGACTATCTCGTGACCAACCCCTATCGGCTCGCCTATATCCAGGACACGCAGACGAATCCCGATGGAGGCTTCCCCACGACCACGACGGGCGTGCCGGCTGCAGCGCCCGGCACGGGCTTGCGCCAGGATTTCAAGTCCAACGACCTGCGCAACTGGTCACCCACATCGCCCATGCTCCTGTGCGCCGGCTCGGGCGATCCGTCGGTGTTCTATCTCAACACGCAGCTCATGCAAGGCTACTGGGCCACTCACCCGCCGAGCGCGGTGCCTGTGATCTTGGACATCGATTCGCCCCCCGGCAGCGGCGATCCTTACGCTGCTTTGAAAGAGGCCTTTGCGGGGGCCAAGGCAGCGGTTGCCGTGGCGAACGGTGCCGACGGCGTCTTGCAGGCCTATCACGCCTCGCTCGTGCCACCGTTCTGCCTGACCGCGGTGAAATCGTTCTTCGATGGGCACTAGCCGAGTGCTCCAGCACGATTGCTCTAGCGCGATTGCTCTAGCGCGTGCGCTCCTCGATTTTGCGGGCGAGCTCTGCAAGCTCCGCCGGATCGAGATCTTCGTCGATCGTGATCTCCCCCGGGGAGTCCGCAGACCCTGACGGCGCTTCGGATGCGGAACCGGCCGCGCCCGGCGAGGGCGCAGGCTTTGACGGCGCCGCCACGCGAGATGACGGCGGCCCGCCGCGCGAGGCGTGAATGCGAGCTGCCTCGCGATCGAGCGCGGGCGCAACGTTCGGTCGCAGCCAGTCGGTCTTCTGCTCCACCCAGCGCTGGTAGCGATCGAAGGTCCACATCCCCTCCTCTCCGCCGGAGAGGATGACGTTCGGAATTTGACTGAGCTGTCCGGCTCGAATCGTACCTTTCGCGCTCGAGCTCGCGAGCAGCACTTCGCAGCGTGGCACGCGAAACTTCGCTGCATCGCCAATACGTTCTGGCTGGCTGCCGAGCGGCTCGAGACGCTGACACACAACGCCTACCAGGCAGTCGGCGAGCTGTGCGCGAATGCTGCCCTGGATCTCGGCGGGGAAGGACATGCAGATGCGACTGAGTGCCTCGGCGCAGCTCGCGGAGTGCATCGTTGCGAGGACCAGATGACCTGTCTCGGCGGCGTTCAGCGTAAGACGTATCACCTCCGGAGTACGCATCTCGCCAATCACGAGCACGTCGGGATTCTCACGCAACGCATCGATGATGGCCTGCTCGAAGCTCGGTGAGTGCGAGGGGATCTCGCGCTGCCGGATGAACGAGCGCCGGTTCGTAAAGAGATATTCGAGCGGGCTCTCGAGCGTGATGATGTTGCGGGATCGCGAGCCGTTGATCTCTTCGATGAGCGCTGCGAGCGTCGTCGACTTGCCGCAACCGGTGGGTCCCGAGATCACGACGAGGCCGGCGGTCGCCTCGATGAGTCTGCGCAGGTCGGGGTGCAGGTTGCACGCGCGCAGATCGCTGGTGACGGGCGTCAGAAGACGCACCGCCAAGGCAACGCCGCGCACGGTGCGGAACAAGCTCACGCGGCAGCGCGCGCCACTTGCCGCGATCGCAACATCCGCCGACCCTCGTGCGAGGAACTGATTCCAGCCTTCTGCTCCGAGCAGCTCGCGCGCCGCATTGCTCACCTGTGCCGCCGATATCGGCTCGCCGCCGGATACCAGCTCGCCGCTCACGCGAGCTACGAGCGGGATGCCGCTCTCCACGTGCAGATCGCTCGCGCCCAGCTCTCGGCCCCTCTGGATCCAGTCCCTGAACGGCACGACTCACCTCCGCGGACGACTATACTCCGCGAGGTTGGGCAGTTCCCCGGTCGCTCGGCACCGCGGCGATGCCACCAATCGGCCAGCAGGTAGCGCACACATGCTCGATCTCGTCATCGATCAGCGCCGGCGCGACATCGGCGGGTTCGAGGTCGGTCGAGTGCTGCCGTTCGCCCGGCGCCGCATGGTCGGACCCTTCATCTTTTTCGATCATCTCGGGCCCATGCGCTTTCCACAGGGCATCGCGCGGACGGTCGACGTGCGCCCCCATCCGCACATAGGTCTCGCCACGGTCACGTACCTGTTCGACGGGGAGATCATGCATCGTGACAGTGTCGGCTCCGAGCAGGCGATTCTCCCGGGTGAAGTCAACTGGATGATCGCGGGGCGCGGCATCACACATTCCGAGCGCTTCGAGAGGGCGCGAGCGCAGGGTGGGGATGTCCACGGCATTCAATCGTGGGTCGCACTGCCGCTCGAGCACGAGGCGACCGCACCGGCATTCACTCACTACGAGCGCGCCACGCTGCCGGCGCTCGATGAGGGCAGCGTCTTCATGCGCCTCCTAGCCGGCACGGCGTTCGGTCTGCGCTCGAGCGTGACGACCCACTCGCCACTCTTCTACCTGCACTGGGCGCTGCCCGCAGGGGCCACCGTGCAGCTGCCGAGTGAATACCCGGAACGGGCAGCATATGTCGTATCGGGTGCCGTGGAAGTCGATGGCCACCGCTACGGCGCGGGCCGCATGCTGCTGTACGCACCCCGTCTCGAGGCGCAACTCACGGCCACGGAACCTTCCATCGTGATGGGGCTCGGCGGCGAGCCGGTCGGAGAGCGCTTCATCGAGTGGAACTTCGTAGCCTCGTCCCGGGAGCGCATCGAGCAAGCCAAGGCCGACTGGCGCGCGCGGCGCATGAAGCTTCCTGACAAGGACGATGCGGAGTTCGTGCCCCTGCCACCCGATCCCCCGCCGGGCGGGCAGCCCCTTTGAATACAATTGACAATCATTCTCATTTGCACTAGCATGTAGCCTGGTGAATTGGCCTGTGGAGCGGGGATGTACGTCTGCATCTGCAACACGATCACGGATCGCGACATTCGCGAGGCCATCGATCGCGGTGCCAGCTCGCTCTTCGATGTCCAATCTCACTTGCCGGTCGCCGGCTGCTGCGGCCGCTGCGAGGAAACGGCGCGTCAAGTCGTCGACGAGTGCCTGATCGCGGCCGGCCGCCACGCATCGGGCTGACAGCCGCTCCGGCGCATTTCTCCAAGCCTTCCACGCCTTGCCGCGCGTTCGGTGTGCTCGGGCTGCGTCAGACTGCTGCATGCCTGGCTTGTTGCAGGCCCGGCGTGGTTCACCGATGATCGCCTGCCTTGCCGTAGAGGGGAGCCCCGCCAGTGAAGGGTGATGCAAAGATCCTCAAGCACCTGAACGTGGTACTGAAGAATGAGCTCACCGCCATCAATCAGTACTTCCTGCACGCCCGCATGTTCGGCAACTGGGGCCTCGAGCGTCTCGAGTCCCTGGAGAAGAAGGAATCGATGGACGAGATGAAGCATGCGGATCGTCTCATCGAGCGCATTCTGTTTCTCGAGGGGCTGCCCAATCTGCAGGACCTCGGCAAGCTCTTGATCGGTGAGAACGTCCAGGAGTGCCTGGAGTGCGACCTGAAGCTCGAGACCAGCGCCCGCGTCGAGCTGAAGAGCGCCATCGCAGACAGCGAGTCGAGCAGCGACTTCGTCTCGCGCGAGCTGTTCGTCTCCATCCTCGAGTCCGAGGAGGAGCACATCGATTTCCTGGAGACGCAGCTCGACCTCATCAGGCGCATCGGCATCGAGAATTACTGTCAGGAGCAGATCGGCGAGCGCAGCTAGCGCCGTGGCGTCACCGGCATTGTTCTCCGAGCCGCCACGCTCGGTCGCGGTGCTGAAGCTCTCGGCCTTGGGCGATGTCTGTCAGACCCTGCCGGTCATCCGGACGCTGCAGCACGCGTGGCCGCAGTCGCGCTTCACCTGGATCATCGGCCGCGCGGAGGCGACGCTTCTCGGCGGTATCGAGGACATCGAATTCATCGTATTCGACAAGCGCTCCGGACTCGCCGGGCTCCGCGCGCTGCGCAAGCTCGTGCGCGGGCGCCGCTTCGAGCTGCTCATGCACATGCAGTTCGCACTCCGCGCAAGCCTCGTCGCGGCGCTCGTCCGCGCTCCGGTCAAGCTCGGCTTCGATCGCGAACGCGCTCTGGATCTGCAGTGGCTCTTCACCACGGATCGCATCGCGGCGCGGCCGCGCGAGCACGTGATGGACGGGCTATTCGGTTTCGCGCAGCGGCTCGGCGTCACCACGCGCGAATACCGCTGGGATATTCCGCTGCCCGACAGCGCGCGCGAGCATGCCGAGCGCGTCATGCCCGATCGCGTGCGTACCCTGCTCCTGAGTCCATGCTCGACTCATCGCGCGCGTAACTGGCGGCCCGAGTATTACGCGCAGGTCGCCGACTACGCGGCCGGCAAGCTCGGCTTGCAGGTGATTCTCTGCGGCGGCCGCTCGGCGCTCGAGGCGCGCACCGGAGCCGAGATCTGCGCGCTCATGCGCGCGCCCTGTCGCAATCTCATCGGTCAGGACACCCTGCTCGATTTCTATGCCACGCTCGCGCGCGCCACGATGCTGCTGACGCCCGACTCGGGCCCGGCACACATGGCGACGGCGCTCGGAATACCCGTCGTCGGTCTCTACGCATCGACCAATCCGGCACGCAGCGGGCCGTATTTCAGCCGCGAGTGGTGCGTCGATCGCTTCGACATGGCCGCGCGCAAGTACCTCGGCAAGGCTGCCGCGGAGCTGCCCTGGAGGACCAAGATCGAGCAGCCCGGCGTGATGGACCTGATACAGCCACGGGACGTGATCGAGCGCCTCACGGCTCTCGCCACACGGCGATAGTCGCCACACCGTGTTCGCCTGCATAATGCGCGCGGCCGTCGGCAGGGGAGCGAGCCGTGACGAGCACGATGGCGGACAGCGAAGTCCGAAAGAATCTGTATTTCGAGGATCTGCGCCTCGGCGAGCGCTTCACGACGGCAAGCTGCACGGTGACGGAGCAGCACATCAAGGCATTCGCGCAGGAGTTCGATCCGCAGCCGTTTCATCTCGATGACGGCGCCGCTCGCTCCACGCTGTTCGGCGGACTGGTCGCGAGCGGCTGGCATACCGCCGCCCTCACCATGCGACTCATCATCGACGCAGGGCCGTGGTTCGCCGGAGGCACGCTCGGCATGGGAGCGGAGATCAAGTGGCGCAAGCCCGTGCGTCCCGGAGACATCCTGCACATCGAGAGCGAGATCATCGAGCTCGCTCCGTTGCAGTCGCGCGTCGACCGCGGACGCGTCGTAATGCTCAGCGAGACGCGCAACGCGCTCGGTGAGACCGTGCAGACCATCGCATCGCAGCTGCTCGTGCCCAGACGGCCAAGCCGATGAGCGCAGCCCGCAGCTCGACAGCAGCGTTCACGATGCGCAGTCCTGAGCTCAACAGCACAGGCACGCGCGCGCCCGCTCGCGAGCGGCGCGACAAGCGCGCACTGCCTCACAGAATTCGTTACGAGTTTGGAATAAGTTAACGCGCATACCAATCACACCAGGGCGACGGGGGAGTTCTCGATGACATCGATCGCGATGGAAATCTGCCCGATGTGCGCCATGTGCCCGCGGATCGCGGGTCGCTGGCTGCTTCAGGTGCGCTGCAGCTGCGGCGCGTGCGGCCCGAAGATGAAGACAGAGCACGAGGCAATCGGCCGCTGGAACTCAGTAGTGAGCTATGTGCGCGAGCTGAGCCATGCGGGCGTGGTCGCCGTTCACGCGCATGCCCGTCCGCCGCGCAGCATCAAGCGGCTCGTGCGACGGCTCGTATGGCAGTGCGGGCTCGGGCCCGAGCAATCACTCTAGAGACTTCTCAGAGGCGCGGGTCGTGAGCTGTTGCGACCCGCCCGCAAGGTCAGAACATGCTCCATTGCATCCGGATTCATTACGTGCGGCGTAATCACCCCTGCCGGCGGGCGAGCCCATCCGGCAGGGATGCCGCACCGCTCAGCCCTTGTGGTCCGCGTCGTCCCGCCGACTCCGCTCGCGCAGCTTGTCCTTCACACCGCCGATGGTGTTCTGCACGGTGCCGCGCGTCTTATCGGCTTGACCCTCGCGCTTGAGCTTCTCGTCTCCGAGCACTTTGCCGGCAGCTTCCTTGAGCTCGCCGGTCTTTTTCTTCGCCGCGCCTTTGATGCGATCTCGATCCATGAAATTCCTCCGTTCGGTTGGCTCTGACTCCCCTGTAGAGAATGAACGGTGACTGCGGCCGCCCGTTCCCGCGCAACATCGCGCCGTGCGCGCATCGAGGACTGAGCGTCTGCCTCAGCGCAGCGGCGTGTCGCCGCCGTTGACAGGCATCTGTAAGCCGAGCGCCGCACGCAGTTCCCTGCGGGCGGCCGACTCCTCCGCCGTGAAGGGCGCGCACGCGAACAGCATCGCTGCGAGCGCCGTGCCCGCAAGGCGTCCCGCCTGCACGTCACTCGGGTAGTGCACGCCCCCCAAGATGCGGTTGTGCGCGTATTCGTCCGCGCGCGCGAGGATCTGCGCGCGTCGCTCCGGCAGCATGTCCGCGAGCACCAAAGCCGATGCGTACGCCCAGGTCGAATGACCGCTCGGGTAAGAAGCTGAAGAAGGCATCGGCACGACAGGGGCAAGGCGGTGCTCGACCCTGAAAGGCCGCGGTCGTTCGAAGCGGTCCTTGGCCACATTCATCACAGCTGCTTCGTCGCGCGCCACATCGCGGAACAGCATCACGGTAAGCGGCAGTTTCGCGGGCGTGAATCCCGCCGGATTGCCTAGCGCATCGCCAAAGCGAAAGATGCTGAGCTCGGCGTCCTGTCGCGCGCGCTCTGCTGCGCTTGGCGTGCGCTCCGCCTGCAGCCGCAACATCTCATCGAGCTCGCTGCGCTCCTGCGCAGACTGCGCCGCTGGCGGTGGCGGCAACAGGCGTGTCAGATCCATGCTGCTCGCACTCACGCAGTGGCCCGCATCGGGCGCGGCAGCGGCAGGCGCCGAGCTCGCAGCCGTGGTCGGCGGAGGCGCGGAGCGATCGTGATCGGCTGCAGCGCTCACCGGCGCTGCAGGCGTGCCCGACAGACACCCGCACACAATGAGCGGAATCAGGAATGAGAGCGCGAGCCGCGCGCGCGTGCGGTCGCTCAACTGGAGCGGGCGCTGCTGTACGCTTCCATCATGAGGCCGGTGCCGCCACGCGAGACGTGAGCGACCACCGCGGTCCGCCGATGAAGCTTGGTCACCGTGCCGAGATTGATCGCGAAGGCCAACTCCACGTGCTGGCCCTTGCGCAGCCCGAGATTGGTCGTCTCGATGAAGACACCGGTCGCGCTGAGATTGACCGCCTTGCACAACTTTCTCTTGCCGCCCGTCGTGATGTACACAGTCGTGCGGGCACGGTGGCGAGTGTGCAGGCGGCGTTCCAACTGAGTTGCCTCGTCGGTTTTTTCTGTCTGAAGGATACCGCAGGAACTTACTTCTCATTATGCCTACGTGCGCCGAGGCGCAAGTCTGCAAGTATACTTAATTTGGCGCCCGCCAGCGCCCCCACCATTCCGTGCACACGCCGGTGGGGGCCGCGGCCGAGACGAGCTGGCGGGCGTTGCTCGAGAGGGGTTCGTGCACACCGTCTGCGTACCGCCGTCTGCGGTACTGCCGTCTGCGGACCGCTGCTCGAGCCGGGCATAATCAACTCGGCAAGCATGACGCCTGCGCGGAGAATGGCGCATCATCGCCACTCCGGCCAGCCGCGTGCGGGAGCGCTCATGGGCCTGATCATTGCATTGGTCATCATCTTGGTGCTGGCGCTGTTCTTCGCCGCTACCTACAACCGCTTGGTAGTGGCGCGCAATGCATTCAAGAACGCCTTTGCCCAGATCGATGTGCAGCTGACACGCCGCTACGATCTCATTCCGAATCTGGTGGAGGTCGCGAAGGGTTATCTGAAGCACGAGCGCGAGACACTCGAGGCAGTGACCCAGGCGCGCAACGTTGCCTATGCGGGTCTCAAGACAGCAGCGTCCGACCCGGGGAACGCGGCGGCCGTACAGCAGCTCTCCGGAGCGGATGCGCAGCTCGGTGGAGCGCTCGGCCGTTTGCTGGCGGTCGCTGAGGCCTACCCCGATCTCAAAGCCAATCAAACCATGATGCAGCTGTCCGAGGAGCTCACCTCCACGGAGAACAAAGTCGCCTTTGCACGTCAGGCGTACAACGATGCGGTCATGGGCTACAACAATCGGCGTGAGATCTTTCCCAGCAGTCTCATCGCCGGCATGTTCGCCTTTCAGCCCGCGCAGCCCCTCGAGATCGCAAAGCCGGAGGCGCGCGAGGCGCCCAAGGTGAGCTTCACTTGAGCGGCCGCGCCGGCCGCGCTGCCCGCTGAGGGCGCGCGCGCATCCCGAAGCACGCGCAAGCGATCCGTGGACTTCTACGCCTATCAGGCCGACGCTCGGCGCCGCACGCACCGGCTGATCTTCGCGTTCGTGCTGGCCGTTGCGACCGTCGTCGCGGCGCTCGATCTGGTGCTGTTCGCCCTGCTCAGCATGCGCCAGTTTGGTGGGCCGGCGCCACTTGCTTACGCGGCGGTGCATCCGGGCGTCGCGCTCTTGTTCTCGTTGCTCGTGCTCGGCGTGATCGGACTTGCAAGCCTGTACAAGTCGCTGGAGCTCCGCGGCGGTGGAGCGGTCGTGGCGCGCTCGCTCGGCGGCGTGCGGCTCGAGCGCACTGCAGCGGATCTGCGACACAAGCGCCTGCTCAACGTCGTCGAGGAGATGGCGATCGCCTCGGGTGTGCCGATGCCCGAGGTCTACGTGCTCGAGCAAGAGCCGGCGATCAACGCATTCGCGGCGGGCCACACGCCTGCCAACGCGGCCATCACCGTGACACAGGGCGCTCTCGATCGGCTAGACCGCGATGAGCTCGAAGGAGTCGTCGGTCACGAGTTCAGTCACATTCTCAATGGCGACATGCGGCTCAACTTGCAGCTCATGGGCTGGCTGTTCGGGCTGCTGGTGGTCGCGCTCATCGGCCGCATGATCCTCGCGTTCGGTCCGCGTGGGCGTGACCGCCGTGATGGCGGTAGCGTCGTCGTTGTGGCGCTCGCCATGGTTGCGCTCGGGTACGTGGGGCTGCTGGCGGGGCGCATCCTGCAGGCGGCGGTCAGTCGGCAGCGCGAGCGCCTCGCAGATGCCTCTTCGGTGCAGTTCACGCGCAACCCGCTGGGACTCAAGGGAGCGCTGCTCAAGATCGCCGCGCTGAGCGAGGGCTCCTACCTGCGCACGACGGATGCGGAGCAGGTAGCTCACATGCTGTTCGCGCCGGGGTTGGCGCGTGTGTTTGCGACTCATCCGCCGCTGCTCGGTCGCATACGTGCCCTGGATCCACATTTCGATCCGCACGAGGAGCTCACCCGCGCGGTGGCCGCGAGCAGGCCCGTGTTGGCGCCGCCGCAACCCGAGGAAGAGCGTCCGGATGCGGGTACTCCCGAGCCGCATTCCGATGCGTTGGCCCGCGTGGCAATCGAGTCCCCCGACGGGGCCACGGGGCTCGCGCCGCTTCGCAGCCCCGTGCCCGCAGCGGCCCAGGCGATTGCCGCCCAGGTGGGCCAACCGGAGACTGCCCACGTCGAGCACGCACGCGAGCTGCGGCTGGCCTTCCCGGACAGCCTGCGCGCCTTCGCGGCTGTCCCGGCCAAGGCGCGCTCGTTCGTGCTGGGTCTGCTTCTCAGCCGGGATGCAGCCGTGCGCTCGGCGCAAACACAGGTACTCTCGGCGACCCTCACGCCGCTCGAGCTGGGTGCCGTGCAGAGCGCCGCCGCGATCGCGGGCGATCTCGATCCGCAGCTGCGGCTGCCGGCGCTGCTGCAGCTGTTTCCCGCGTTGCGGCGCGGCTCGCCTGCCGAGCGGCAGATGCTCTCTCAACTGGCATCGGACCTGATCCACGCGGATCCGCGCATAGATGTGTTCGAGTTCTGCCTCGCCAGGCTCCTCGAGACCTTGCTGCAGGATGTGATTCAGGCGCGGGTGCCTCACGGGACCGGATCGCTCGCGGAGGCGGCGCCGCAGATCCAGGTCCTGTTTGCAACCGTCGCAAGCGCGGGTGCGAGCGATGCGTCCCAGGCCCGCAGCGCCTATGAGGCCGGCATTCAGGCGGTGCTACCCGTGCCCCGGCCCGACTTCGTCGCCTATGAGGACTGGGCGCAGCGTCTCGATGCCGCATTGCCAGTGCTCGAGGCGCTGGATGCCCGGGCGAAGCAGGCGGTGATTGAAGGTCTCGTGCGCACCATCGGCAGCGACGGCGCGCTCGAGGTCGGAGAGGCCGAGCTGCTGCGCACGGTGTGCGCGCTGCTGCATTGCCCGTTGCCGCCGCTGCTGCCGTCCAGGTGACCGGCCGCTTCAACCCGGCGCGAGGAATGACGAGAGCTGTGCGCCGAAGGCCTCGAGATCGACCAGGAACGAATCGTGTCCCTCGAGGCAGTCGAGAGGAGCGAAACGCGTCTCCACCCCCGCCGCCTCGAGAGCGGTGGCGAGCGCGCGCTGCTCATCGATCGTGAAAAGGATGTCCGACTGCACCCCGATGACGAGCGCGCGTTGCAGCCCCGAGCGCGCGAAGCTCTCTGTTGCCGAGGAGCCGTGAGCGGCCAGGTCGAAGCGGTCCATGGCGCGAGAGATATAAAGATAGCAGGCGGGATCGAACGCCCGGACGAAGCGCCGCGCGTGCAGCTCGAGATAGCTCTGAATCGCGAATTCCGGTCCGAAGGGGTCGTCGTCGCGCAGCTCGGGTGCCGCGGGCTGGCGCGCGAAGCGCAAGCGCCACTCGGCCGCGGAGCGATAGGTCATCATGCCGAGCTTGCGAGCGATGCGCATGCCGGTCGCTGGGGGCCGCTCCTCGGTGTAGTAGCCATCGCGCCAGTCAGGATCACGCAGGATCGCCTCACGCTGAATCGAGCGCAGCGCGATGGCGAAGGGCGTGGCGGCCGCCGTGCCGGAGATGCACGCAAGATTGCGCGCGGCGCCGGGAAACATCGCAGCGAACGCGAGCACCACCATGCCACCCAGGGACGGCCCGATGAGCGTGTGCGCGCGCTCGATGCCCAGCGAGCGCAGCACCTCGAAGCCGGCGCGTGCCATGTCTTCGATCGACAGGTCGGGGAAGCTCACCCGATAGGGCGCGCCGGTCGTCGGATCGACCGAGGCAGGCCCGGTGCTGCCGAAGCAGCTGCCGAGCGAATTGAGGCAGATGACGAACAGCCGGTCGGTGTCGATCGGGCGCCCGGGACCGATCATCCCTTCCCACCAGCCGGGAGTTGGATCCGCAGCCGAGGACGCCGCATGCGCGGAGGGCGACAGACCCGTGAAGATCAGCACGGCGTTGTCGCGGCTCGCGTTGAGCTCCCCCCACGTCTCGAATGCCATGCGCGCCTGATGCAGCACGCCGCCGCGCCACATCGGGAAGGGGTCCGGTAGCGCGGTGTAGCGCCGGGCGTCCGCGGTTGCCCGTGACCCCGAGCTGCTCGTCTCCCGGCGATCCGGTCTGTTAAGGCTCCGGGTCGCCACCTTCGGCGATACCTTCGAAGAGCAGGGTCGAGAGATAGCGCTCTCCTGTGTCGGGCAGCATGGCGAGGATCACGGCACCCTGGGGGGCCTCGTCCGCGACCTTGCGCGCAGCGGCGAATGTGCCTCCCGAGGAGATGCCGCAGAAGATGCCCTCGCTGCGCGCCAGCGCGCGCGAAGCCTCAACCGCCTCGGCATCGGTCACGGTGAGCAGACGGTGAGGAACCTCGCGGTTCAGAACTGCGGGCACGAGATCCGGGGTCCAGCCCTGAATCTTGTGCGGCGCCCACGGCTTACCCGCCAGCATGGCGGCGCCCTGGGGCTCCACAGCGACGATCTTCACCTCAGGACGTGCCAGCCTGATCATCTCGCCCGCGCCGGTCAGGGTACCGCCCGTACCCCATCCGGTGACGAAGAAGTCGAGGCGCCGGCCGACGAAGTCGCTGAGGATCTCGGGCCCGGTGGTGTTTCTGTGGTAGGCGGGGTTCGCCGGATTCTCGAACTGCCGCGCAACGAACCAGCCGTGCTTCTTGGCGAGCTCCGCGGCCTTGCGGATCATGCCCGTGCCGCGCTCAGCCGCGGCCGTCAGGATCACCTTGGCGCCGAGCATTCGCATGATCTTGCGACGCTCGATCGAGAAGGTCTCCGTCATGATGGCGACGAACGGATAGCCCTTGGCCGCGCACACCATCGCAAGGGCGATGCCGGTGTTGCCCGAGGTCGCCTCCACGACCGTCTGCCCGGGCTTGAGCTCACCGCGTTGCTCGGCATCCTCGATGATGGCGATCGCGAGTCGGTCCTTGACCGAGGCGAGGGGGTTGAAGAATTCGCACTTCACGTACATCGTGACGTGCTTCGGCGCCAGTCGGTTGATACGCACGATCGGAGTGCGTCCAATGGTGCCCAGAATGCTGTCGTAGATCATGGCGGGCCGCCCTTCGGTAAAGGACCAGAACACGCGAGTATGCTCGACCGCGATTCAATCGCCAACGCCGCGGCCATTCCCAGAGATTAGTCGCTCATGCCTGCGCGACTGCACAAGCTCCTGGCGGCGAGCGGTCACGGCTCGCGGCGCGCCATCGAGCGGTGGATCCGTGCCGGACGCATCACCCGCAACGGGTACGCGGCAGAGCTCGGGGAAGTGGCCGAACCGGGTGACGATATCCGGCTGGATGGCCGCAGGCTGCAACTTGCCCTGCCGCAGCCGGCCATCCAGGTACTCCTTTATCACAAGCCGGCGGGCGAGGTGACCACCCGGCAAGATCCCCAGGGCCGGCCCACGGTCTTCAATCATTTGCCCCCGCCCCGGCACGGACGCTGGGTTGCGGTCGGACGGCTCGACGTGGGCACGACCGGCCTGCTGCTTTTCACCACCGATGGCGCGCTCGCACATCGACTCATGCATCCCTCCTCCGAGGTGCAGCGCGAGTACGTGGTACGCGTGCGCGGACATCTGGCCCGAGAGAAGCTCACGGCGCTGACCGCGGGTGTGGAGCTCGAGGACGGTCGGGCGCATTTCGATGTCCTCGAGCCGCTTCCCGCCCATGGGCACGCGCCCGCGGCGCGCACCCACCGCTGGTACCGCGTGAGTCTGCGCGAAGGACGCAATCGTGAAGTGCGCCGGTTGTGGATGGCGGTGGGCTGCGAGGTGAGCCGCCTGAAGCGCGTCCGCTACGGACCGATCGAGCTGCCGGCGGAGCTCGCGCCCGGCGCCTGGCGTTATGCCGCCCCGCACGAGCTTGCCGCGCTGCAAGCAGCGGCGCCCGCGGTCGGCGAGCAAGTCACTCGCAATGCGAGTGCTACCATCATCCGCCATGGCGCAAGCGATGACGCTCTGGCACGGCGCGAAGGTGGCGACCTGCGATCCCGCCATGCGGCAGCTGAGCGCGGCGGCGATCGTCACGCAAGGCGAGCGCATCGCGTGGGTCGGCGCTGAGGACGCCCTGCCTGCGAGCCTGCGCGCCCAGGTCACACATTCCCACGACCTGCGCGGCGCATGGGTGACTCCGGCGCTCATCGACTGTCATACGCATCTGGTCTTCGCCGGCACCCGCGCGGCCGAGTACGGCGATCGGCTGCGCGGCGTCACGTACGAGGCCATCGCGCGGCGCGGGGGCGGCATTCTCACCACCGTGCGTGCCACGCGCGCGGCGAGCGAGCAGCAGCTCTTCGATGAGAGCGCGCCGCGCCTTGCGGCGTTGCTCGCCGAAGGGGTGAGCACGGTCGAGATCAAATCAGGTTACGGCCTCACGCGTGTGGACGAGGCGAAGATGCTGAGCGTCGCGCGGCGGCTTGCGGCGCAGTTTCCGGTGCGCATCCGCACGACGTACCTCGCCGCTCACGCGCTGCCGCCCGAGTACGCAGGCCGCGCGGATGAGTACATCGATGCCGTCGCACAGCAGTGGCTTCCCGAGCTGCACGCGGCTGGGCTCATCGACGCCGTGGACGTGTACTGCGACAGCATCGCCTTCACGGCGGCCCAGGCCGAGCGGGTGCTGAGCGCTGCGGCGGCCCTGCAATTGCCGGTGAAAGTGCACGCCGAGCAGCTCGCGAACATCGGCGCGAGTCGGCTCGCCGCGCGCTACGGCGCGCTCTCCGCCGATCACCTCGAGCATGCCGGCAGCGCGGAAGCCGAGGCACTCGCGCGTGCCGGAACGGTCGCCGTGCTGCTGCCGGTCGCCTTCTACTGTCTCTCCAGCACGCGTCTACCGCCGATTGCCGAGCTGCGCGCAGCGGGCGCGGCCATTGCCCTCGCGAGCGACTGCAATCCAGGCTCGGCTCCTGGCACCTCGCTGCTGCTCGCTCTGAACATGGGACAGAGGCTCTTCGGCCTCACGCCTGAGGAGGCGCTCGCCGGCGTCACGCGTCATGCGGCGCGCGCACTCGGCTTGCAGAACGATGTGGGCCAGATCGCGCCCGGTTATCTCGCCGAGCTCGCCGTATGGGACATCGAGACACCCGAGGAGCTCGGCTACTGGATCGGCTACAACCGCTGTCGAGCGGTGATTCGCGGCGGTGCGCTGCACTCAGCTGCGGCTGCGCCCGGGCCTTGGAGCGCACCTAGCAAATAGCGCGCCAGGCAGATTGACACCCCTTCGGGCCGAAATCACAATACGCGGCTCGTTTTCGCGGAGGGGTACCCAAGCGGTCAACGGGAGCAGACTGTAAATCTGCCGGCTTACGCCTTCGTAGGTTCGAATCCTACCCCCTCCACCGGAAGGATGGGGGCAAGTGCTCGAGCGGACACACGGCCCCAGCGCCATCAGCGGGTGTAGTTCAATGGTAGAACCTCAGCCTTCCAAGCTGATGACGTGGGTTCGATTCCCATCACCCGCTCCAGCGCGGCAGCGGGCAGTACGCCCACGTAGCTCAGTTGGTAGAGCACGTCCTTGGTAAGGACGAGGTCACCGGTTCAATCCCGGTCGTGGGCTCCAAGAGACGAGTCGCCGGATCGGGAATTTGCGTAGAGGTTAGCTTCAATGTCCAAAGAGAAATTTGAGCGCACCAAGCCGCACGTGAACGTGGGGACGATTGGGCACGTAGATCACGGTAAGACGACTTTGACGGCGGCGCTGACGAAGGTGATGGCCGAGACGCACGGTGGGACGTACATGGCGTACGACCAGATTGACAAGGCACCCGAGGAGAAGGCGCGGGGGATCACGATTGCCACGGCGCACGTGGAGTATCAAAGCGCCAAGCGTCACTACGCTCATGTGGACTGTCCGGGGCATGCGGACTACGTGAAGAACATGATCACCGGTGCTGCGCAGATGGATGGGGCGATATTGGTGGTATCGGCGGCGGATGGGCCGATGCCCCAGACGCGCGAGCACATATTGCTGGCGCGCCAGGTAGGTGTGCCCTACATCGTGGTGTACATGAACAAGGCGGACATGGTGGATGATGCCGAGCTGCTGCAGCTGGTGGAGATGGAGGTGCGGGAGCTTTTGACGAAGTACGAGTTTCCCGGAGACAAGACCCCGGTGATCATCGGCTCGGCGCTGAAGGCTCTCGAGGGGGAGAACAGCGACCTTGGCGTGAAGTCGGTGGTGAAGCTCGTTGAGGAGATGGATGCGTACATCCCTGTGCCCAAGCGCGACATTGACAAGCCGTTTTTGATGCCCGTGGAGGATGTGTTCTCGATCTCGGGTCGTGGCACGGTGGTGACGGGGCGCATTGATCGAGGGGTGATCAAGGTGAACGATGAGGTGGAGATTGTGGGGTTGCGGCCCACGGTGAAGACCACCTGCACGGGGGTGGAGATGTTTCGCAAGCTCCTGGATGAGGGGCAGGCGGGGGATAACGTGGGGGTGCTCTTGAGGGGCACCAAGCGTGAGGAGGTTGAGCGTGGGCAGGTGCTGGCCAAGCCCGGCAGCATCACCCCGCACACCAAGTTTGAGTGTGAAGTGTACGTGCTGACCAAGGAGGAGGGGGGCCGGCACACGCCCTTCTTCAAGGGGTATCGGCCGCAGTTTTACTTTCGCACCACCGATGTGACGGGGACCATTGAGCTGCCGGGGGACACCGAGATGGTGATGCCCGGGGACAACATCAAGATGACGGTGGAGCTGATCAGCCCGATTGCCATGGAGCAGGGCCTGCGCTTTGCGATCCGCGAGGGCGGCAAGACCGTCGGCTCGGGGGTGGTGTCGAAGGTGTTGAAGTGAGTGGAGAAGTTGTGAGTTGTGAGTTTTGAGTTGTGAGTAAGAGGTAGAGGTAGAGTTACAGAGTTGCCAGGCTTTGAGTGTTAGAGCTGTTTGACGCGCTCTCGCTCACAACTCACAACTCATAACTCATAACTCATAACTCATAACTCACAACTGTTCCATCACAGGCCAGTAGCTCAATTGGCAGAGCGGCGGTCTCCAAAACCGCAGGTTGGGGGTTCGATTCCCTCCTGGCCTGCCACCGGATAGTAAGTGAACGAAGAGCTGAAAATCTCGGGCGTCGGGACACCCGACAAGGTCAAGCTCGGCGCGGCGATCCTGCTGGTGATCGCCGGCATAGCGGCCTTTTACGTGCTCGATACCCAGCCCACGTGGCTGCGTTGGCTCGCGGTGGTCGTGGGGATCGCGCTCGCGGTCGCGGTCTTCATGCCCTCGCAATATGGCCGCCAGGTGATCCAGTTCGTGGCCGATGCGCGCGTCGAGCTGCGCAAGGTTGTGTGGTCGACCCGACGCGAGACCGGCATGACGACTCTGGTGGTGTTCGGCTTCGTGATCATCGCGGGCGTGTTCTTCTGGTTCGTCGATCTGCTGCTTGCCTGGGCGACGCGCCATCTGACCGGGCAGGGGGGTTGAGCATGGCGCTGCGGTGGTATGTGGTGCACGCCTATTCGAATTTCGAGCATCGGGTCGCCGAGTCGCTGAAGGATCGGATCAAGCGGCAGGGGCTCGAGCAGAAGTTCGGCGAGATTCTCGTGCCCACCGAGGAAGTGGTCGAGATGCGCGACGGACAGAAGCGCAAGAGCGAGCGCAAGTTCTACCCCGGCTACGTGCTGGTGCAGATGGAGATGGACGAGGAGACCTGGCATCTGGTGCGCGACGTGCCCAAGGTCCTCGGCTTCATCGGCGGCACCTCCGACAGGCCGGCTCCGATCACGGACAAGGAAGCGAATCAGATCCTGCGCCGCGTCGAGGAAGGCGTCGACAAGCCGCGCCCCAAGGTGCTGTTCGAGCCCGGCGAGGTGGTGCGTGTCATCGAGGGGCCGTTCAACGATTTCAACGGCGTCGTCGAGAACGTGAACTACGAGAAGAACCGGCTGCAGGTCGCGGTGCAGATCCTCGGCCGCTCGACGCCGGTGGAGCTCGATTTCTCGCAGGTGGAGAAGGCATGAGCTGATCCCGGCAACTCCCGAGGATCAGTCACGGTCATTTGAAAGAGTCGGGGAGCCTCACGGCGCTTGAACCCGAGGAGACAGCGAAGTGGCGAAGAAAGTACTGGGATATATCAAGCTGCAGGTGCCGGCCGGCTCGGCGAATCCTTCGCCGCCGATCGGGCCCGCGCTCGGTCAGCAGGGCGTGAACATCATGGAGTTCTGCAAGCAGTTCAATGCGCAGACTCAGAAGACGGAGAAGGGACTGCCGATCCCGGTGGTGATCACCGTGTACAGCGATCGCAGCTTCACCTTCGTGATGAAGACGCCGCCCGCATCGGTGCTGATCCGCAAGGCGCTCGGCATCGAAAAGGGCAGCGGCACGCCGAACACAGCGAAGGTGGGCAAGATCACCCGCAAGCAGCTCGAGGAGATCGCCAAGGCGAAACAGCCCGATCTCACCGCAGCCGACCTCGATGCGGCCGTGCGCACCATTGCTGGCAGCGCGCGCAGCATGGGCGTCGACGTGGAGGGGGTGTAGTCATGACGCAGGTGGCCAAGCGCATCAAGAGCTGGAAGTCGAACTTGCAGCCCGGCAAGCAATACGCGGTGGACGAGGCTCTGAAGCTCGTGAAGCAGTTCGCAACCGCCAAGTTCAATGAGACGATCGACGCCGCCGTGAACCTCGGCATCGATGCGAGCAAGTCCGATCAGCAGGTGCGCGGCTCGACCGTCATGCCGCATGGCACGGGCAAGACCGTGCGCGTCGCGGTATTCACCACCGGCAAGAACCAGGACGCGGCCAAGGCCGCGGGGGCCGATATCGTCGGACTCGAGGATCTCGCGGCGAAGGTGAAGGCCGGCGAGATCAACTTCGATCGCGTCATCGCGAGTCCCGATGCCATGCGCATCGTCGGCCAGCTGGGTCAGATCCTCGGACCTCGAGGGCTCATGCCGAACCCCAAGGTCGGTACGGTGACGCCCGATGTCGCGACGGCGGTCAAGAACGCCAAGGCGGGTCAGGTGACCTATCGCGTGGACAAGGCCGGCATCGTCCACTGCACCATCGGCAAGGCGAGCTTCGAGATCGCAGCGCTGCGCGACAACCTGATGGCACTGGTTGCGGATCTGCAGAAGGCGAAGCCCGCGGCCGCGAAGGGTCAATATCTCAAACGCATCACCGTGTCCTCAACGATGGGGCCCGGTGTCATGGTCGATCAGGGCAGCCTGAGTGCCGCCGCCAGCCACGCCGCTGCCTAGTCGACAAGTTGATTTGATTTTGCGTGGCGCACCCGCGGGGGTGCGCCACGTCAAGTGGTAGGCCGAGAGGCCTCCATCAAAGACCGCAGGTGAGACGAGCAGCAAAGACGCGGGCAGCACGCCCGCCGATGTGTTGCCCGGGTCTCTTAATTCCGACCTGCGCAGATGGTGAACCGCTTGCGGTCATGCGGGTTGCTCCGCGGGTCCGCGAAGGTCGCCGTCCGTTGGGGCCCGGTGATTCGGGCTCCGTGTGATCTTCGGACCAGGAGAGAGGTCAATGCCGCTCAAACTTGAAGACAAGAAGACGCTCGTGGCGGAGGTGAACGCGCTCGCCGGACAGGCGCAGTCGGTCGTCGCCGCGCAGTACCGTGGCATCACGGTTGCGCAGATGACCGAGCTGCGTGCGAAGGCGCGCTCGCAGGGCGTGCAGATGCGCGTGGTGAAGAACACGCTCGCGCGCAAGGCGATCGCCGGCACCTCGTTCGAGTCGATGGGACCTGCGCTCAAGGGGCCGCTGGTGCTGGCCTTCTCCAAGTCCGACCCGGGTGCTGCGGCGCGCGTGGTGCGGGACTTCGCCAAGTCTCACGAGAAGCTGGTCGCCACGCTCGTGGCGCTCGGCGGCCAGGTGCTACCGGGCAAGGAGCTGGAGAAGGTCGCAAGCCTGCCGACCCATGAGCAAGCGATCGCGATACTGCTCGGGCTGCTGCAGGCACCGCTCACCAAGCTCGTGCGGACACTGGTAGAGCCACAGGCAAAGCTGGCACGCACCTTGGCGGCGATCCGCGACCAGAAACAGGCCGCGAGCGCCTCATAACGCCACAACTCACAACTCACAACTCACAACTCAAGACTCGTCTTGATAACCGATTCAGGAGACCCCACATGGCTGTCACGAAAGACGCAATCCTCGATGCAATCTCCAAGATGAGCGTCATGGAGGTCGTCGAGCTGATCTCCGACATGGAGAAGAAGTTCGGCGTCACCGCCGCCGCCCCGGTCGCCGTCGCCGCAGCACCCGGTGCTGCCGCAGGCCCCGCTGCGGCCCCGGTCGAGGAAAAGACCGAGTTCACGGTCACGCTCAAGGAATACCCGGCTGACAAGAAAGTCAGCGTGATCAAGGTAATCCGCGAGCTCACCGGCCTCGGTCTGAAGGAGGCGAAGGACTTGGTGGAGGGTGCCCCCTCTACCGTCAAGGAAGCCGTCTCCAAGGCCGACTCGGAGGCGATGAAGAAGAAACTCGAGGATGCCGGGGCCAAAGTCGAGATCAAATAGGTCTCGGCCGCCCTTGGCCTGGACTTTCAGTGGCCCGCCCCGGTGCCCCGGGCGCGTGCCAGCTTGACAGGTCCTGCAGGATGCAGGACCCCACAAATTGCGAGTAATGAGGTAACATGGGGGATTCCCCAATTCACCCCAGAATTCGCATCGTGCGTTGCGACGCGCGACGCCCTGGAAGCGCAGGCTTCCGGGTGGTCGGCGCGTCGCCGTCGTTTTCCGTCTTGAGGTGACCCGATGGCCTATTCCTTCACCGAGAAGAAGCGCATTCGCAAGAACTTCGGCAAGCAGCCGGGCATTCTCGATGTGCCCTACCTGCTCGCCATCCAGCTCGACTCCTATCGCACCTTCCTGCAGAGCGAAGTGCCGGAGGACAACCGCGTGGATGTCGGCCTGCATGCGGCGTTCAAGTCGGTATTCCCCATCACGAGCTACTCGGGCAATGCATCACTCGAGTACGTGAGCTACCGCCTCGGCGAGCCGGTCTTCGATGTGAAGGAATGTCAGCTGCGCGGACTGACCTACGCGGCGCCTCTGCGCGTCAAGGTGCGGCTCATCGTCCTCGACAAGGAGGCTGCGGGAGCAAAGAAGCCCGTCAAGGACGTGCGCGAGCAGGAGGTCTACCTCGGTGAGCTGCCGCTCATGACCGAGAACGGCACTTTCATCGTGAACGGCACCGAGCGCGTGATCGTCTCCCAGCTGCACCGCAGCCCCGGCGTGTTCTTCGATCACGATCGTGGCAAGACCCACTCCTCGGGCAAGCTGCTGTTCTCGGCGCGCATCATTCCCTACCGCGGCTCGTGGCTGGATTTCGAGTTCGATCCCAAGGACTGCGTGTTCGCGCGCATCGACCGCCGCCGCAAGCTACCGGTGACGATCATCCTGCGCGCGCTCGGCATGAACGAGTCGGAGATCCTCGACACCTTCTTCGACAAGAACGTCTTCTATCTCGGCAAGGAGGAGATCGGGCTGCACCTGGTGCCGCAGCGCCTGCGCGGCGAGACGGCGACCTTCGAGATCCGCATCGGCGAGAAGGTGATCGTCGAGGAAGGCCGGCGCATCACGGCGCGCCACGTGCGCCAGCTCGAGGACGCGGGCGTCACGCGGCTGCGCGTCCCGCGCGAGTACATCTACGGCAAGATCCTCGCGCACGACGTGGTGAATACCGAGACGGGGGAGATCCTCGCCAAGGCGAACGAGGTGCTTACCGCGACCAGCGTCGAGAAGCTGATCGAGGCCGGCATCCAGGAGGTCAAGACGCTCTACGTCAACGACCTCGATCGCGGCCCTTATGTCTCAGACACCTTGCGCATCGATCCCACGAAGACGCGCCTCGAGGCGCTGGTGGAGATCTATCGCATGATGCGTCCCGGCGAGCCCCCCACCAAGGATGCGGCCGAGAACCTGTTCAACAACCTGTTCTTCAATCCCGAGCGCTACGACCTCTCGGGGGTCGGCCGCATGAAGTTCAACCGGCGCGTGCGCCGCGAGTCGAGCGTCGGCTCCGGGGTGCTCTCCAAGGATGACATCATCGATGTGCTCAAGGTGCTGATCGACATTCGCAACGGCAACGGCACCGTCGACGACATCGATCACCTCGGCAACCGCCGTGTGCGCAGCGTCGGTGAGATGGCCGAGAACGCCTTCCGCGTCGGTCTGGTGCGGGTCGAGCGCGCCGTGAAGGAGCGCTTGACGATCGCCGAGACCGAGCCGCTCATGCCGCAGGAGATGATCAACGCGAAGCCGGTCGCAGCGGCGGTGAAGGAGTTCTTCGGCTCCTCGCAGCTGTCGCAGTTCATGGATCAGAACAATCCGCTTTCGGAAGTCACGCACAAGCGCCGCGTGTCCGCGCTGGGCCCCGGCGGCCTGACGCGCGAGCGCGCCGGGTTCGAAGTGCGCGACGTGCATCCGACGCACTACGGCCGCGTGTGTCCGATCGAGACGCCCGAAGGTCCGAACATCGGTCTCATCAACTCGCTCGCGGTCTATGCGCGCACCAACGAGTACGGTTTCCTCGAGACACCGTACCGGCGCGTCGAGAACGGCCGCGTCACCGATCGCATCGAGTATCTGTCGGCGATCGAGGAGGGTGAGTTTGCGATCGCGCAGGCGAACGCCCGCCTCGGCACAGGCGGTGAGCTCGCGGACGAGCTGGTCTCGTGCCGCTTCCAGAACGAATTCACGCTCATGCCGCGCGAGCGCATCAACTACATGGACGTGAGTCCCAAGCAGATCGTTTCGGTCGCCGCCTCGCTCATCCCCTTCCTCGAGCACGACGATGCGAACCGCGCGCTCATGGGATCGAACATGCAGCGCCAGGCCGTGCCGACGCTGCGCTCGGAAACGCCTCTCGTGGGCACGGGCATGGAGCGTCCGGTCGCGATCGACTCGGGCGTGACCGTGGTCGCAAAGCGCGGCGGCGTCGTCGACTCCGTCGATGCCTCGCGCATCGTAGTGCGCGTCAACGACGAGGAGACCACGGCCGGCGAGCCCGGAGTGGATATTTACAATCTCACGAAGTACACGCGCTCGAACCAGAACACCTGCATCAACCAGCGTCCGCTGCTGCACGCGGGTGATCGCATCGCGCGGGGTGACGTGCTCGCCGATGGTCCCTCGACACATCTCGGTGAGCTGGCGCTCGGCCAGAATCTGCTGGTCGCCTTCATGCCGTGGAATGGCTACAACTTCGAGGACTCGATCCTGATCTCCGAGCGCGTCGTGCAGGATGATCGCTTCACGACCATCCATATCGAGGAGCTCACCTGTGTCGCGCGCGACACCAAGCTCGGGCCCGAGGAGATCACCGCGGACATCCCGAACGTCGGCGATGCGGCGCTCGCCAAGCTCGATGAGGCGGGCATCGCCTTCATCGGTGCCGAGGTGAAGGCCGGCGACATCCTGGTGGGCAAGGTCACGCCAAAGGGCGAGACCCAGTTGACGCCGGAAGAGAAGCTGCTGCGCGCCATCTTCGGCGAGAAAGCCTCGGACGTGAAGGACACCTCGCTGCGCGTGCCGCCCGGCATGGACGGCACGGTGATCGACGTGCGGGTCTTCACCCGTGACGGCGTGGATAAGGACTCGCGTGCGCTCGCCATCGAGAAGGCCGAGATCGAGCGCGTGCGCAAGGACTTCGCCGATCAGCAGCGCATCCTCGAGGACGACCTCTTCCATCGTGTGCGCGACATGCTGCTCGGCAAGACGGCCGCCGGTGGTCCGCACAAACTCAAGGCAGGCACGAAGATCACGACGGAGTATCTCGAGGAGCTGCCGCGCGAGGAGTGGTTCGAGATCCGCCTGGAGGAAGAGGACGCCAACTCGCAGCTCGAGCAGGCCTCCGAGCGGCTCAAGGTCCAGCACAAGAACTTCGAGAAGCGGCTGGACGAGAAGCGCGCCAAGATCACTGCGGGCGATGACCTCGCCCCCGGCGTGCTGAAGATGGTGAAGGTGTATCTCGCCGTGAAGCGGCGTGTGCAGCCGGGCGACAAGATGGCCGGCCGTCATGGCAACAAGGGCGTCATCTCCACGATCGTTCCCGTCGAGGACATGCCGTACCTCGCCGACGGCACCCCGGTCGACATCGTGCTGAATCCGCTCGGCGTGCCCTCGCGCATGAACGTCGGTCAGGTGCTCGAGACGCACCTCGGCTGGGCGGCCAAGGGCGTGGGACTGAAGATCGGGCGCATGCTCGAGCAGCAGACGGCTCTCGCCGAGCTGCGTGGCTTCGTGCGCCAGGTCTACAACGCCACCGGCGGGCAGAAAGAGGACGTCGATTCGCTCAACGATGAGGAGTTCATCGAGCTCGCGCGCAATCTGTCGCAGGGAGTGCCGATGGCGACGCCGGTGTTCGACGGCGCGAGCGAGGTGGAGATCAAGCGCCTGCTCGAGCTCGCGGAGCTACCGACGAGCGGGCAGAGCTATCTCTTCGACGGACGCACCGGCGAGCGCTTCGAGCGCCAGGTCACCGTCGGCTACATGTACATGCTGAAGCTCAATCACCTGGTCGACGACAAGATGCACGCGCGCTCGACGGGCCCCTACTCGCTCGTGACGCAGCAGCCGCTCGGCGGCAAGGCGCAGTTCGGCGGACAGCGTTTCGGCGAAATGGAGGTCTGGGCGCTCGAGGCCTACGGCGCAGCCTACACACTGCAGGAGATGCTCACGGTCAAGTCCGACGACGTGAACGGCCGCACGAAGATGTACAAGAACATCGTCGACGGCAATCACCAGATGGATGCCGGCATGCCGGAGTCCTTCAACGTCCTGGTCAAGGAGATCCGCTCGCTCGGCATCAATGTCGAGCTCGAGCAGGATTGAGCACGAGGAACACATGAAAGACCTATTGAAGCTCTTCAAGCAGCACGCTCCGGTCGAGCATTTCGACTCGATCAAGATCGGCCTCGCTTCGCCGGAGATGATCCGCGCCTGGTCGTACGGAGAGGTGAAAAAGCCGGAGACCATCAACTACCGCACCTTCAAGCCCGAGCGCGACGGCCTGTTCTGCGCCAAGATCTTCGGGCCGGTGAAGGACTACGAGTGCCTGTGCGGCAAGTACAAGCGCCTGAAGCATCGTGGCGTGGTGTGCGAGAAGTGCGGCGTCGAGGTGACGCAGTCGAAGGTGCGCCGCGAGCGCATGGGTCACATCGAGCTCGCAAGCCCGGTTGCCCACATCTGGTTCCTGAAGTCGCTGCCGTCGCGCATCGGTCTGATGCTCGACATGACGCTGCGCGAGATCGAGCGCGTGCTCTACTTCGAGGCCTTCGTGGTCATCGATCCGGGCATGACGCCGCTGCAGCGCGGCCAGCTGCTGACCGATGAGATGTACCTCGAGGCGATCGAGGAGCATGGCGATGAGTTCGATGCGCGCATGGGCGCGGAGGCGGTGTTCGAGCTGCTGCGCACGATCGATCTGCAGGCCGAGCTCGTGCGCGTGCGCGAGGAGATGGGCTCGACCTCCTCGGAGACCAAGCTCAAGCGGCTTTCCAAGCGCCTGAAGCTCGTCGAGTCCTTCATCGAGTCCGGCAACAAGCCCGAGTGGATGGTGATGACCGTCCTGCCGGTGCTGCCGCCGGATCTGCGGCCGCTGGTGCCGCTCGATGGCGGGCGCTTCGCGACCTCTGACCTGAACGACCTGTATCGCCGCGTCATCAATCGCAACAACCGCCTGCGGCGCCTGCTCGAGCTCAACGCGCCCGACATCATCGTGCGCAACGAGAAGCGCATGCTGCAGGAGGCGGTGGACGCGCTGCTCGACAACGGCCGGCGCGGCCGCGCCATCACCGGCTCGAACAAGCGCCCGCTCAAGTCGCTCGCCGACATGATCAAGGGCAAGCAGGGACGCTTCCGCCAGAACCTGCTCGGCAAGCGCGTCGATTACTCGGGCCGCTCCGTGATCGTCGTGGGCCCGACGCTGCGCCTGCATCAGTGCGGGCTGCCGAAGAAGATGGCGCTCGAGCTCTTCAAGCCCTTCATCTTCCAGAAGCTGCAGCTGCGGGGCGAAGCCTCGACCATCAAGGCGGCCAAGCGCCTCGTGGAGCGCGAGGGACCGGAGGTGTGGGACATCCTCGAGGAGGTCATCCGCGAGCATCCCGTGCTGCTCAACCGCGCTCCGACGCTGCACCGCCTGGGCATCCAGGCGTTCGAGCCGGTGCTGATCGAGGGCAAGGCGATCCAGCTGCATCCGCTCGTGTGCACCGCGTTCAACGCGGACTTCGACGGCGATCAGATGGCGGTGCACGTGCCGCTGTCGCTCGAGGCGCAGCTCGAAGCGCGCGCCCTCATGATGTCGTCGAACAACATTCTCTCCCCGGCGAACGGGGATCCGATCATCGTGCCCTCGCAGGACGTGGTGCTCGGGCTGTACTACATGACGCGCGAGCGCGCCGGAGCGCGCGGCGAGGACATGGTGTTCTCCGACGTGCACGAGGTGCATCGCGCCTACGAGAGCCGCTCGGTGGATCTGCAGGCGCGCGTGCGCGTGCGCATCGCCGAGCACGTGCCGGGAGAGAACGGCGGCACGGTCGAGCGCGCGCGCCACGTCGAGACGACCGTCGGCCGCGCGCTGCTGTTCGAGATTCTGCCGCGCGGACTGTCCTTCGATCTGGTCAACCAGGACATGACCAAGAAGGCGATCTCGGCCACGATCAATGCCTGCTACCGCACGCTCGGTCTCAAGGAGACCGTGGTGTTCGCTGACCAGCTGATGTACACGGGCTTCCACTACGCGACGCGGGCCGGTGTGTCCTTCGGCATCGATGACATCGTCATTCCGGAGCAGAAGACGCGGCTCGTCGCCTCGGCCGATCGCGAGGTGAAGGAGATCCAGGATCAGTACGCCTCGGGACTGGTGACGAACGGCGAGCGCTACAACAAGGTCGTCGACATCTGGTCGCGCGCCAATGACCAGGTCGCCAAGGCGATGATGGAGAAGCTCGGCACCGAGGAGGCGACCGATACCAAGGGCCACAAGCTCAAGCAGAAGTCCTTCAACTCGATCTTCATGATGGCGGACTCCGGCGCGCGCGGCTCGGCTGCGCAGATCCGCCAGCTCGCCGGCATGCGCGGCCTCATGGCCAAGCCCGACGGCTCCATCATCGAGACGCCCATCACGGCCAACTTCCGTGAGGGACTGAACGTTCTGCAGTACTTCATCTCCACCCACGGCGCGCGCAAGGGTCTCGCCGATACGGCCCTGAAGACGGCCAACTCGGGCTACCTGACCCGCCGTCTGGTCGATGTGGCTCAGGACCTCGTCGTGACCGAAATTGACTGCGGTACGACCCAGGGTCTGGCGATGGCGCCACTCGTCGAAGGCGGCGACGTGGTCGAAGGCCTGGGCGAGCGGGTGCTCGGGCGCGTGCTTGCAGAGTCGGTGAGCAAGCCCGGCACGCAGGAGGTGCTGATCGAGGAAGGCACGCTGCTCGATGAGAAGCTCGTGCGCCAACTCGAGGGTGAAGGCATCGATCAGCTGATGGTGCGCTCGCCGATCACCTGTGAGACGCGCTACGGAGTCTGCTCACGCTGCTACGGGCGTGACCTCGCCCGCGGTCGGCCGATCAGCATCGGCGAGGCGGTCGGCGTGATCGCTGCCCAGTCGATCGGCGAGCCGGGAACGCAGCTCACGATGCGGACCTTCCACATCGGCGGTGCCGCCTCGCGAGCGGCTGCGGCGAGCAGCGTAGAGGTGCGCAACAAGGGCATCACGCGCTTCCATCACATCAAGACGGTGCAGCACGAAAAGGGCCATCTGGTCGCGGTATCGCGCTCCGGCGAGATCGGCGTGGTCGATGATTTCGGCCGCGAGCGCGAGCGCTACAAGATTCCCTATGGCGCCGTCATCACGGTGAAGGAGGGCGACACGGTCGCCGCGGGGCAGATCGTCGCCACGTGGGATCCGCACACCCATCCGGTCGTGACCGAGGTCGCAGGCTTCCTGAAGTTTCAGGATTTCATCGATGGCCTCACGGTGACCTCACAGGTGGACGAGGTCACGGGACTCTCGAGCACCGTGGTCCTCGATACCAAGCAGCGCGGTGGCCGGGACCTGCGTCCCACCATCAAGCTCGTGAACGCCAAGGGCAAGGAGGTCACCTTCGCGCACACCGAGATCCCCGCGATCTACACGTTGCCGCCGGGTGCGCTGGTAAGCCTCGAGGATGGCGCCAAGGTGTCCGTGGGCGATGTCATCGCACGCATCCCGCAGGAGTCCTCCAAGACCCGTGACATCACGGGCGGTCTGCCGCGCGTGGCGGACCTGTTCGAGGCGCGCAAGCCCAAGGATCCGGCCATCTTGGCCGAGAAGACGGGCACGGTGAGCTTCGGCAAGGAGACCAAGGGCAAGCGCCGCCTCATCATCACGAGCGACGACGGGGAGAAGTACGAGGAGCTCATTCCGAAGTGGCGCCAGCTCAACGTGTTCGAGGGCGAGACCGTCGAGCGCGGCGAGATCATCGCAGACGGTGAGCCGAACCCGCACGACATCCTGCGCCTGCAGGGCGTCGAGGCGCTCGCGAACTATCTGGTGCGCGAGATTCAGGATGTCTATCGCCTGCAGGGCGTGAAGATCAACGACAAGCACATCGAGGTCATCATTCGCCAGATGCTGCGCAAGGTGGAAGTGCTCGAGGCTCGTGATGCGGCGCTGTTGCGCGGCGAGCAGCTCGACCGCTCGCGTGCGCTCGACATCAACGATCGCATCGTCAAGGACGGCAAGCAGGGCGCGCGTCTGCAGCCCGTGCTGCTCGGCATCACCAAGGCCTCGCTCGCGACGGAGTCGTTCGTCTCGGCGGCGTCGTTCCAGGAGACCACGCGCGTACTGACGGAAGCCGCCGTGCGCGGGCTCAAGGACGATCTGCGCGGACTCAAGGAGAACGTGATCGTCGGCCGGCTCATTCCAGCCGGCACGGGCTTCGCAGCCCACGCGCATCGCCGCCGTAAGCCCGAGACGGTCGAGCGCCGCACGTTCATGGACGTGGGCGGTGGACTACCGGACACCGAAGAGACGAGCGTCGGCGAAGAGGAAAGCAGCAGCGCGGCGGGGTGAGCATGGCGCGGCGACACTTGACGTGTCGCCGATCCGTGCGAACGAGCGTCCATGGCTGGTCCGGTCGGGCCGACCGCGCGTCGTTGCGACGCAACATCGGGTTGACACCGCGGAGGTCGCTACCTAGAATCGCCGGCCTTTGTCGGGACGGCCCGAAGCATGCCGTGCCGAAAACAGCGACTCAAGCACACCGGGCCGTCCAGCCAGGCGGCCCGGTGTTTCGTCTAGCTACCCATCGCCATGCGAACTGCTCTTGAAGATTTGGAGACCGTAACTTGGCCACCACAGGTCAGCTGATCCGGCAACCTCGCCGGCTACCGCCGGAGAAGACCAAAGTGCCCGCGCTCGGCGCCGCACCTCAGAAGCGGGGCGTCTGCACCCGCGTGTACACGGTCACTCCGAAGAAGCCGAACTCGGCCCTCCGCAAGGTGTGTCGCGTGCGCCTCACCAACGGCTACGAGGTGACGAGCTACATCGGTGGCGAGGGGCACAACCTGCAGGAGCACTCCGTCGTTCTCATTCGCGGCGGTCGCGTGAAGGATCTGCCGGGCGTGCGCTATCACACCGTTCGCGGCACCCTCGATTGCGCGGGTGTCGGCGAGCGCAAGCAGGGACGCTCCAAGTACGGTGCCAAACAGCCGAAGAAGTGATACGCCAGGAGTGCCACGATGTCACGTCGAGCCCAAGCGCCGGTGCGCGAGATTCTGCCGGACCCGAAGTTCAGCAATCTCATGCTCGCGAAGTTCATGAACGTCATCATGAAGAGCGGCAAGAAGTCAGTGGCCGAGCGCATCCTCTACGGCGCGCTCGACCGTATCACCGAGAAGACCGGACGCCCGGGTGGCGAGGCCATCGAGGTGCTCTCGCAGGCTCTCGACAACGTCAAGCCTGTCGTCGAGGTGAAGTCGCGGCGCGTGGGTGGCGCCACGTATCAGGTTCCGGTTGAAGTTCGCGCCACGCGCCGCCAGACATTGGCGATGCGCTGGGTGATCGAGGCCGCCCGCGCGCGCTCGGAGAAGTCTATGGCGTTTCGGCTCGCGCACGAGTTGATGGACGCCGCGGAGAACCGCGGTGCCGCCGTGCGCAAGCGTGAGGATACGCACCGGATGGCCGAGGCGAACAAGGCTTTCGCACACTATCGCTGGTAACGGAACGCCGCCCCGGCTGAGCGCGATGCCGCCCGCCGGGCGGCCCACTCTCTCGACCTAGGACCCTACAGTGCCCCGCTCAACTCCCATAGAGCGCTACCGGAACATCGGCATCTCGGCGCACATCGACGCCGGGAAGACCACTACGACCGAGCGCATCCTCTTTTACACCGGCGTGTCGCACAAGATCGGCGAGGTGCACGACGGCGCCGCGGTCATGGATTACATGGAGCAGGAGCAGGAGCGCGGTATCACGATCACCGCCGCGGCGACCACGTGCTTCTGGAAGGGCATGGACAATACCTTCCCCGAGCATCGCATCAACATCATCGATACGCCGGGGCACGTCGACTTCACCATCGAGGTGGAGCGCTCGCTGCGCGTGCTCGACAGCGCCGTCGCCGTGTTCTGCGCGGTCTCGGGCGTGCAGCCGCAGTCGGAGACGGTGTGGCGCCAGATGAACCGTTACGGCGTGCCGCGCATCGCCTTCGTGAACAAGATGGATCGCGCCGGCGCCGACTTCCTGCGCTGCGTGCAGCAGATCAGGGAGCGTCTGCGCGGCAATCCCGTGCCCGTGCAGCTGCCGATCGGTGCGGAGGAGGCCTTCGAGGGCGTCATCGACCTGGTGCGCATGAAGGCTATCTACTGGGACATGGAAACCCAGGGCATGCGCTTCGAGTACCGCGACATCCCGCCCGCCCTCAAGGCCCAGGCGGACGAGTATCGCGGCAAGTTGATGGAGGCCGCCGCGGAAGCCAACGAGGAGTTGGTCCACAAGTATCTCGAGGAAGGCACGCTCTCCGACGAGGAGATCCGGCGCGGGCTGCGCGAGCGCTCGCTCAAGAATGAGATCTGCTTGTGCATGTGCGGCTCCGCCTTCAAGAACAAGGGCGTCCAGGCGATGCTCGATGGGATCATCGAGTACATGCCCTCGCCGGTGGACATGCCCGAGGTGAAGGGCACCGACAGCGACGGCGAGCCCGCGACGCGCAAGGCTGATGACAACGCGCCGTTCTCCGCGCTGGCATTCAAGATCCTGAACGATCCATTCGTCGGCAATCTCACCTTCTTTCGCGTCTACTCCGGCACGCTCAATTCCGGCGACACCCTGTATGTGCCGACGAAGGACCGGAAGGAGCGCATCGGACGATGCCTGCAGATGCATGCCTCCGAGCGCACCGAGATCAAGGAAGTGCGCGCCGGTGATATCGCAGCGGCCGTTGGCCTCAAGGACGTGATTACCGGCGATACGCTCTGCGACATCGAGGATCCCATCACACTCGAGAAGATGGTGATCCCGACGCCGGTGATCTCGGTGGCGGTGGAGCCCAAGACCAAGGCCGATCAGGAGAAGATGGGTCTCGCGCTGCAGCGCCTGGCGAAGGAAGACCCCTCGTTCCGCGTCAACACCGATCAGGAGTCGGGGCAGACAATCATCTCCGGAATGGGAGAGTTGCACCTCGAGATCATCGTCGATCGCATGAAGCGCGAGTTCAAGGTCGAGGCCAACGTCGGCAAGCCGCAGGTGGCGTACCGCGAGACGATCCGCTCGGTGGTCGAATCCGAAGGCAAGTTCGTGCGCCAGTCCGGTGGGCGCGGTCAGTACGGACACATCTGGCTGAAGCTCGAGCCGCTCGAGGCGGGCAAGGGCTACGAGTTCGTCAATGGCATCACCGGCGGCTCCGTGCCGAGGGAGTACATCCCCGCCGTCGACAAAGGGGTGCGTGAGGCGCTCGAGACCGGCGTCATCGCGGGCTATCCGGTCGTGGACGTCAAGGTGACGGCGTTCGACGGCTCCTATCACGACGTAGACTCGAGCGAGATGGCGTTCAAGATCGCCGCCTCGATGGGCTTCAAAGAAGGCTTCCGCAAGGCCCGGCCGGTGCTGCTCGAGCCGATCATGAAGGTCGAGGTAGTGACGCCCGAGGACTACTCGGGAGACGTGATCGGCGATCTCAACCGGCGCCGCGGTCAGATTCTCGGCATGGACGAGTCGGCCGCCGGCAAGTCGATCACAGCCGAAGTGCCGCTCTCCGAAATGTTCGGCTATGCGACGACGGTGCGCTCCATGAGCCAGGGGCGCGCGACGTTCACCATGGAGTTCGGCAAGTACACCGAGGTTCCGCCGAACATCGCGGAAGGTATCATCAAGAAGTAATGAGTTGTGAGTTGTGAGTTGTGAGTCCTAACTCATGACTCAAAACTCATAACTCAAAACTCCAAACTGCAGGTTAGCATCATGTCCAAAGAGAAATTTGAGCGCACCAAGCCGCACGTGAACGTGGGGACGATTGGGCACGTAGATCACGGTAAGACGACTTTGACGGCGGCGCTGACGAAGGTGATGGCCGAGACGCACGGTGGGA
>Ga0335077_10000824_pt1 | contig 35321 bp, 29 predicted proteins | sample Lox_Sample_31_FD_207151 | JGI IMG/M metagenome (GOLD analysis project Ga0335077, IMG submission 207151) | Soil microbial communities from Loxahatchee National Wildlife Refuge, Florida, United States - Lox_Sample_3.1 | ecosystem: Environmental > Terrestrial > Soil > Wetlands | place: USA... | reverse complement strand
CTCCTTTGAAGTACGCAGTCTCTGGATAAGGGCACAAGGGCATCGTTCTTGTGATCATCCCACTGGTGGGATTGTCGTCCTGGAAATGTGCCGCCACGATTTGCTTGGGCTCCACATCGCTTTCCACCCAGTCAATTAGCGGCGTGAGGGGATCAAAGATATTCGGACCCGGGCCGGTGCCAATGCAATGCTGCATACCGGGAGCCATGAACAGCCGAGCAAACCGCCGCGTGTAATCAAGACTGACCTGCTCACTCACGGCTTGGTAGTAACGGACGGTCTCCATCGGGCTAACGGCGGGATCGCTCCAACCGTGATAGATGATCAACTTTCCACCATGATCTTCGAAGTCGGATAGATCACTGTTTACTCCTTCCCCTCCGCCACGATTCCATACCATATGCAGCTTTGCCAAATCACTGCTGTTAATGTCGAAACTGAGGCTGTCGTACCCTGGGTCGAATACAAAATACTTTAATACCTGATCTTGAAAGATAAACTGCCAAGGAGCCAATTCCGGATCGCTCCACGGCTCGGGGGTTCCCGGCGCATCTGGCGGGACAAGTCCCGTTATCCACGTCCCCCAGCTGCCGTCTGCTGCGGAATCGCTGTCGCTGAAACCCAAGTAGACAACGCGACCATCCGTCTTCGTGGCACCGCCATACACGGCTGTCAACGACGCCACTTGTTTCGGCGTCAAGCAATTCGAACTGTCGCCTGGCGAGCAGAGCAGACTTGCGGGGTCGAATGTGCACTTTCGCGGGTCTTGGATGAGGCCATCAACTACACCATCGGCAGGATCACAACTCTTCACCACTGCTGCGTCAACGAGAGCCAGTTTGTCTGCAGGGATAGCACCAACGGGGTCGCGGCGGTTCACTCGAAGCTCTTGCGGACCACGACCGTCAAAGATCTCGCCGAAATGTTCCCCGAGCGATTCAACAACAAGACCAACGGCGTAACTCCACGCCGCTGGCTGCTGGAGGCGAATCCCGGATTGGCGAGCGCAATCACAGAGGCCATCGGGGACCACTGGATTACAGATTTGAGCCAACTCAGCCGGCTGAAACTGTTAGCGGACGACTCCGGCCTTCACGATGCCTTCCACGCATCGAAGCGCGACGCAAAAGTGAGGTTTGCCAATTGGCTCAAGGCAACATCCAGCCAGGTGGTCGATCCTGACAGCGTTTTTGACTGCCAGGTCAAACGCATTCACGAGTACAAGCGGCAATTGCTGAACGCGTTGCGCATCATTGTTTGTTACGACCGTCTGCGACAGAATCCGCATATGGAGTTTGTTCCTCGAACATTCTTCTTTGCCGGCAAGGCCGCGCCGGCGTACAAACTGGCCAAGTTGATCATCAAGTTCATCAATAATCTGGCGGGCACGATTGATGGTGATCCTGTCGTCCGCGGCCGTATGAAGGTGGTCTTCCTGCCCGAGTACAACGTTACGTTGGCAGAGCGCCTGATTCCGGCCAGCGACGTCTCCAATCAGATCTCAACCGCAGGCTACGAAGCCAGCGGCACGAGTAACATGAAGTTCATGATGAATGGCGCGCTCACAGTTGGCACCCGCGACGGCGCGACGATTGAAATGGCCGAAGAGGCGGGCGAGGAGAACATGTTCCTGTTCGGCCTCACCGTGGAGCAGGTGCAAAACAGCCAAGGGTGGTACGACCCGCATTGGCACTATGAACACGAACCCGAAACTCGGGCTGCCCTGGATCTCATCTTCTCCGACTACTTTAGTCGCAATGAACCGAGCGCCTTTGCTCCCATCCGCGATACGTTGCTCACCAACGGCGACCGCTACATGCATCTGGCCGACCTCACCTCCTACGTTCAGGCGCAGGAGAAACTCGGGGACCTCTACACCCGCCGCGGCGAATGGGCGCGGAAGGCGATCCTGAACGTGGCCAGCTCAGGCAAATTTTCCAGCGATCGAACCATCCACGAGTACGCAACCCAAATTTGGAAGGCGGAACCATGCCCCATACCGTAGAAGCTGAGGCAGGCCCGGTGCTCTCACCGCTGGCGGGAAAGCCCGCGCCCAGGGAAATGTTGGTTGATCTGGCGCGCCTGGAGAAGGAGTATTACGACCGCCAGCCCGACGTGAGCGACCGCAATCAACTTGTTGCCTTCGGCACCAGCGGGCACCGTGGATCTTCCCTTCACGGGGCCTTCAACGAAGCCCACATTCTCGCCATCACCCAGGCCATCTGCGAGTACCGCCGGGGTCAGGGGATTGACGGTCCTTTATATATGGGGAAGGACACGCACGCCCTCTCCGGACCGGCGCAGCGGACCGCGCTGGAAGTGCTGGCGGCAAATGGTGTCGAGACCATTATGCAGGAGAAAGACGGGGTTACTCCGACGCCCGTCATCTCGCGGGCCATTCTGGTTTATAACCGCGAACGCAACGAGCATCTGGCCGACGGCATCGTGATCACTCCCTCCCACAATCCTCCGGAAGACGGAGGCTTCAAGTACAACCCGCCCAACGGCGGCCCGGCTGACACGGATGTGACTGGCTGGGTGCAGAATCGTGCCAATGATCTATTGCGGGCCGGCAACAAAAGTGTGAAGAGGGTTCAATACGAGAAAGCCTTTCGCGCTGCGACCACGCACGAGGAAGACTTCGTTTTGCCCTACGTGCTCGATCTGAAAAATGTTGTGGACATTGATGCCATCCGTGGCGCCAAGCTCAAGCTGGGTGTTGATCCTCTCGGTGGCGCGGCGCGGCCCTATTGGGAACCGATCAATTCGATCTATGGCCTGGACGTCAACGTAGTCAATCCCGTGCTCGATCCGACCTTTTCGTTCATGACGGTCGACCACGACGGCAAAATCCGCATGGATTGCTCGAGTCCGTATGCCATGGCCAGGCTGGTCGGTTTAAAGGATCAGTATCAGGTGGCATTCGCCAACGATCCTGACTCCGACCGGCACGGAATCGTCACGCCCAGTGCGGGCTTGATGAACCCCAATCACTACCTGGCAGTCGCGATCCAATATCTGCTCACGCACCGGCCCCGGTGGCGTCACGACTCGGCGGTTGGCAAAACCTTAGTGAGCAGCAGCATGATTGATCGCGTCGTGAAAAAGCTCGGACGCAGGCTCTCGGAAGTTCCGGTCGGCTTCAAATGGTTCGTATCAGGACTGGTTGATGGATCATTCTGCTTCGGCGGCGAAGAGAGTGCCGGAGCCAGTTTCCTTCGACTCGACGGCACCGTGTGGACCACCGACAAAGATGGGCCAATCATGGACCTGCTGGCCGCCGAAATTACGGCCCGCACGGGCAAAGACCCCGGCGAGCACTACCGCGAACTGACTGCGGAATTCGGCACTCCGTATTACGCGCGCATTGACGCGCCAGCCACGCCGGAGCAGAAAGCAAAACTGCAGAAGTTATCGCCCGAAGCAGTCAAAGAATTGGACCTTGTAGGCGAACCGATTACCGCCAAACTGACCAAGGCTCCGGGCAATCAAGCGCCAATCGGAGGTCTCAAAGTCGTCGCTGCCAGCGGCTGGTTTGCCGCTCGGCCTTCGGGCACTGAAAACATCTACAAAATTTACGCTGAGAGTTTCAAGAGCGAATCACACTTGAACGCCATCGTCAGCGAAGCGCAGGGAATGGTCAATAACGCGCTCGGGGCCGGATCATGAGCAGCAACTGCGCAAGTGAGAGCTTTCCTCCCTTTCCCGGGGATTATCGAGCTTCCGGCCTTTTGTTGCCAGATCGGCGCTCATGTCGTTGTTCTCTCAAAGACAAAGGCCGGTTTCGCTCCAGTGAATTCGTTCGATGTGCAGGTAAAAGCCAGCAACACACTGCCGCCCATTGGGGTTGTAGGGCTTGCCCTTCATGCTGCCAAGGCGCCAAGCCAGACTCTCTCTGCCGATGCCAATAAACTGGCAGGGCAGATTGTGAAAAAGCTGAATGAAGAGACGAGTAGCAAGCGGTGAACGGAAACGCAAGCCGTGCTTGATGGCTTGTGTGGCGTCCGAGCAATCCTGTGAACCCGACATGCCGTTTGCCCGCGGAAGGCGCACGGGCAAACGGCGATCGGGAGCTGACAGGTAATCACGAATTTGTTTTTAAAAGGAGAATCGAATGAAGAAGAAATTTCTTATCGCAGTCTTGGGGGTTTTTGTAAACGCCCTGGCATTCGCGCAGCAAGGTCCGCCTCATCAAGTCACTGGCGTTCCGGCTGGAAATCAACAGTCACTTACAAGCTCGCTTGGTCTGCATGCCTTCCCGGCAAAGGACCAGACACCGCAACAACAGCAAATTGACGAAGGCGCCTGTTATAGCCGGTCAAAGCAGGACTCCGGTTTCGATCCCATTGCTGCTGCTTCCAATGCACTAGCTTCAGGTTACTCTCGCCTCCCGCAGGTTTAGGCATACGTAGGGCGGCAGCAGGAGCGGCAGGAGGAGCAGCAATCGGAGCCATCGCCGGAAATGCTGGCAAAGGCGCTGAGATCGGGGCAACCGCAGGCGGCATACGAGGACGCATCGTGCAGAGGCGAGCTCAAGCTCAACAGCAGGCTCATGCGAAATCACAGACACAGAAAGCCGGGCTCGAGAATTTCAAGAAAGCTTTTAGTGCCTGCATGGAAGGGAAAGGCTACTCGGTCAAATAACCGCTCGCGACTGCGTTGATACCTATGCGCCATTGTCGCTTCCCTGGATAGGGAATGCTGGACGAATTGTCGAATATTCTGAAATCTGACACACGATACGATGACAAGGTCCAGACTGCGCAGATCAAGAGGAGGGTGGGATGGCGAGTGCCCGAGGCGGTGGGATTGGTGATGGCAGCCAGACATCACCGCGACCACTCCGAGCTGAGCCGCACAACAGGGCTATAATTGTGCGGCATGACCTCAGCAGAGTGGCCAAACGCCCGACAAGCCCTTGAGGGCGATTTCTTAGTGAGTCGCGGAGGAATGGGAGCGTATACGCCTGCACGATTGGTCCGCCACCCCGAGGGCCGCTCTCCGATTGGCCTCAGCCGTTAGACTTCGGTTGCGATTGCAACCATCCAAACCCATTCAGGCATGTTTCACGGTCTCCTGGCCGCCAACGCCCAGTTTACGCAGGAACGTCATCATTGGGCACCAGTTGGTGAATCCCGACTGGAACAAATTAAGGCCCACGAAGGCCGTGAAGAGATACCAGTACTCATTCACCCAATGGCCGAGCGCTAACGAAACCAGGATAAAGAGTCCGGCGATCAAGCGGAGCGTGCGTTCAGTAGTCATTGTTGTCTCCTGTAAGAGTCATTGCGCTACTTCACACTGCGGCACCTCGCACTCGGCAACTTTGTCCGGCGAGTGCGCTAGCGGTTTCTGTTTTCACTTCTGCGATACGTAATAAAGAACCGGTACAGCCATCCGAGACAGCACAGTGGATGCGACCTCTCCCGCCATGAGAGAGAGCGCAAGACCCTGGAAAATGGGATCAAACAGGATCACACTCGCTCCAACGACGACCGCAGCTGCCGTTAACAGCATGGGGCGGAATCGCACTGCGCCCGCATCCACGACAGCTTCTTCCAATGACATCCCTTGAGAGCGGCGTAGCTCGATGAAGTCAACGAGAATTATGGAATTGCGGACGATAATGCCTGCCCCCGCAATGAACCCGATCATCGAGGTGGCGGTAAAGAACGCGCCCATCAAAGCGTGCGCTGGAAGGATGCCGACCAGCGTCAATGGAATCGGAGCCATGATCACTAGTGGCGTAAGGAACGACCGGAACCATCCGACGACCAATACATAGATGAGAACGAGTACCGCTGCAAAGGCCAAGCCAAGATCACGGAACACTTCCACCGTGATATGCCACTCACCATCCCACTTCATTGAAAACCGATCGGTGCCTTCGGGCATAGCGGCTCCTTTGTATTGTTTGACCGCATAACCCTCCGGTAGCTTGATCTTGTCGATCGCATCGCTCATTTTGCCGATGGCATAAACCGGGCTTTCTTCTTCGCCAGCTACGTCACCGGTGACGTAGACCACAGGCTGCAGGTTCTTACGGTAGACGCTGGTGTCAATGGTGGTTCGATTGAGGGTGGTTAGTTCCTGCAATGCGATCTGGGAACCACTCGGAGTCGGCAGTTTCAGACTTGCCAAATCCTGTATTCCGGAACGATCCGCACGGGACAGGCGGACGCGAATGGGTATGTCCTCGCGGGATTGAGGATCATGCAACAATCCGGCATCGGCTCCGCCGAGCCCGATCTGCACGGTACGAGTCACATCTGCTGCCGAGATTCCGTGCAGGGACGCCTTATCGAGGTCAACCTTGAGATCGTACTTGGTTTGCGGGTCTTCGACGTACCAGTCCACGTCGACCACACCTGGCGTCTGTTGGAAAACTTGCTTGATTTGCGACGCGAGCTGAATCTGTCCTTTGTGGTCAGGACCGTAGACCTCTGCGACGAGTGTCTCCAGAACCGGCGGTCCCGGTGGAACCTCGGCTACTTTAATGCGGGCACCGAATGGCTGGGCAAGCTTCACCAGTTCTGGACGCAATCGCCGGGCAATCTCGTGGCTCTGCGCCTTGCGATCGTGACGCGAAAGCAGATTTACTTGTATGTCGGCCTGATTCGGTTGATGCCGCAAGAAGTAATGTCTTACGAGTCCGTTGAAGTTGTACGGACCGGACGTACCAGAATAAATCTGATAATTCGTCACCTCGGGTTGTTGTGAAAGATACTCTCCCAAAGCCTGCGTAACGCGCGTAGTCTGCTCAAGCGGCGTTCCATCGGGCATGTCAATGATGACCTGGAATTCGCTCTTATTGTCGAAAGGCAACATCTTCACGCGAACCCACTTCATAGGGACAAACGCCACGGCGGCTAACAAAAAGACGATCACCCCACTGAGAAAGAGCCACCTTCTCCGCACATCGAGAATCAGCGGGTTCATCACCTTGCGATAGAGGCGGGTGGTCCACCCTTCCGCCTCGTGATGTTCGTGTCCACTACCGCCAGAGTAGTGCCCGAGCAATCTGAGCGCAGCCCAAGGCGACACTACAAAAGCAACGATCAGAGAGAAAACCATTGCCGCCGATGCACCGACTGGGATCGGCCGCATGTACGGACCCATCAGCCCGCGAACGAAGGCCATAGGAAGGATGGCTGCAATCACGGCAAAGGTCGCGAGAATTGTGGGATTGCCGACTTCATCGACCGCCTCGACCGCGACGTCGACGAGGGGGCGTCCACGGCTGCCGGGCAAGCGGAAATGGCGAACGATGTTCTCGACGACCACGATGGCGTCGTCGACTAAGATTCCGATGGAGAATATCAGGGCAAAGAGGGTCACTCGATTCAGCGTGTAGCCGAAGAGGTAGAAGATTGCCAATGTCAGAGCCAAGGTAACAGGCACCGCGAGCAGAACCACTCCTGATTCCCGCCAACCCAGCGCCAAGGCAATCAGAAGTGTCACGGAGAGGGTCGCGATAAAGAGGTGCTTTAGAAGTTCGTCGGATTTGTCCTTTGCGGTCTCGCCGTAGTTTCGTGTGACAGTGACATTCAAGTCCTGCGGCAGCATATAGCCGCGCAGATTGGACACTTGCTGTAAAACGTTTTCAGCGATGACACTGGCATTCGTACCTTTCCGCTTCGCCAACGTAATCGTCACAGCAGGGTATTCGGGATTAGCCACCTGTCGAGTGGTGCCCTTGGCGTTCGAAAAAAGAACGTAGTTGTCGGGTTCGGCGGCGCCGTCTTCGATTTTCTCGACGACGTCTCGCAAGAATACGGGCCGTCCTGAATGAACTCCCACGACGACTTGCTTCAGATCGTCGGCGCGAGTAAAGAACAGCCCTGCCTCTACCTGGAACTCGCGGTTATCGCGCGCAAAGCTACCAGTCTGGGCGCGAGTATTCGCTCCCTGCAGTTGTGCAACGACCACTCCCGGCGTGAGTCCATAGGCTGCAAGACGCTGCGTGTCGAGCATGACCCGCACTTGCCGGGGCTGTCCGCCGATGATGGTGGTCTCGGATATGTCGTCCAATTTCTTCAGAGAGTTTTCCAACTCTCCGGCGACGCGGCGCAATCGATACGAGTCATAGTTTTGCCCCCACAGCGTGAGTGCCATGATCGGGACGTTGTCAATGGAGCGAACCTTGATGAGCGGTTGCGAGACACCGGGCGGAATGCGGTCAACATTCGAGTAAAGCTTGTTGTAAGTCTGGATGATCGCGTCTTCCTCTTTTGTTCCGACGTAGAAACGCACGATCACCATGCTCATGCCAGGATGGCTGATCGAATAGATGTACTCAACTCCCGGCACCTCACGGAGCAGCTTCTCCATCGGCAAACTCACTCGTTGAGCAACCTCTTGCGACGAGGCTCCTGGCATCTGCACAAACACATCGAGCATGGGAACGACGATTTGCGGTTCCTCCTCGCGAGGAGTCTGAAGAATGGCGAAGGCACCCAGCAACAGAGCGGCCACAATCACGAGAGGTGTGAGTTTCGAATCGATGAAGCCGTGTGCCACCCTGCCAGCCAGGCCAAGAGCCGAATGGGCGCCATTTGCCAATGTCGATTTGTTATTGTCCACGCCCATTCCCGGCTCCTAACGAGACTCAATCTTCTTGCCACTCAGTTCGCGATGATCAGGGTCACCGATGAGCATCTCTCCGGCCTCCAGACCTGCCAATACCTCCACCTGCTGGGCCGACGGCCTACCCAGGGTGATATAACGCAGCCCAGCAATCCGGTTCTGATCCAGTACGTAAATGCCTTGCAGTTGCCCACGCTCCACGATCGCCGTGCGCGGTACAAGCAGCGCCGTCCGTTCTCCCCGCGCAAATTGAGCTCGACCGAAGAGACCGGATCGCAGCGCCGGATCAGAGGGCAGTTCAACTTTCACAAGAAAAGTGCGACTGGAAGGATCTGCCGCAGGAACGATCTCGATGACTTTTCCTTTGAACTCCCGGTCTTCAATTGCGTCAATTGACACGGCTATCTGTTGCCCCTGTCGCACGTATCGCAGGTCGGACTCGTTCACGGTGGCCTCCAATCGGTAGCGGCGCAGATCCTCGACAGTGAAGATTGGCATGCCAGGGCTGGCGAGCGTTCCGATGTCAGCCTTCTTTTCCGTTACCAGGCCGTCGAAGGGAGCAACGATGTGTGCATACCTCAGCGCCGTGCGGGCTTGCTGCAACGCAGCCTTGGCTTGGGCTTGCCCGGCGCGCGCCATTTCTCGACGCGCCTGGGCCGCTTGGTAGCGCGCTCTGATCTCATCGAACTCCTGCGGGCTGACAGATTTTCTGTCATATAGTGTCTGATAGCGTTTGAAGGTTGCTTCCGCGAGGGAGAGGTCGGATTCAGACGCAGAGATTTCCTGTTGAGCAGCTAGGTCAGCTGCTGTTGCGCGATCGAGCACAGCCCGAGGTTGTGCGTCGTCGAGCACAGCCAGCACTTGTCCACGCTGTACTCCGTCGCCTTCACGCACGCGAATCTCAACGATGTTTCCCATCATCTGCGCAGCAAGTTGGCTGGTCTCGGCCGCCCTGAGCGTTCCTACCGCTTCCACGACATCCGGAATATTAGCGGTCTGAGCTGACACAACCGAGACGTTGGTCACTGCCTCGGGCACAGCGCTGACGCTTTGGCGTTCGCCGGAGCAACCGACAAACATCAGACTCAGAACTGCGGAACACAGGGTTGCAACTTGCACGACAGGGATTGAGCTTTTCAATTTCTTAAGAAAAATGAGAGTCATGGCATAAGCACCGGGGACTGCAAATTTAAGCTTCCGCAGGCCAACTCCAGGTTGGCGTTACTGATGTGGAACTGATAGACCGCCTGCCAATAATCGGCCTGGGTGCGTCGCGCAGCTTCTTCCGCACCCAAGAGATCGGTAATGGTGAGCAGGCCGCCATCGTAGCGGTCCTGATTGATGCGCAGGCTCTCCCGCGCCTGGGTTATAGCGGTCCGCGCTACTTCGATCTGCCTCCGGCTCGCATCCTGATCGTAATAAGCCTGCCGGACCTCCAGCCGTACTGCATCGGCTGCCGCTTGCTTCAGCGCCGCGATTTTTTCAGCGTTGGCCCGCTCGCGCGACAGTGCGGCACGTTTTGCTCCGCCCTGAAAGAGATCGATTTGTAGCTCGATTCCCCCCAACCAGTTATTGCCGCCGCCTCCTGCGACGAACGTGGGATTGTCCATCTCCCATCCGGCAAAGGCATTCAGGCGTGGGCCGAACGACGATTTGGCGATAGCGACGCTCAGTTTCTGCGCGGACTGCTGTGCTTCGATTCGCCTGAGATCGGGACGAGTCGTAAGTGCCTTCTGTTCCAAGTCGGGTAGTGGGATCGCTGATGAATTTCGCTCGGTAAGTGCATCCGAGAGCTGATACATGGCATCAGCGGAGACGCCCATGGCAATATCAAGTTGAGCTCGCGCCAGTTCAAGATTGCTTCGCGCGCGAATGAGATCTTGCTCGCGGCCGGCAAGGCGAACCTTCGCACTGAGAAGGTCGGCCTCGACCACCAGTCCGGCGTCGAAGCGGACCTGGCTGCGATCCATGACCGACTTTGCGGTCTTCTCGGATTGCTCGGACACCTGCAACTGTTTCGCAGCCAACAGAACTCCGTAATAGGACTGCACAACTCGAAAGAGGATCTCCTGGTCGGTACGTTCGAGCTGATGATTCGCAGCGATATTCATTTCCTTGGCGCGATTGACGCCTCGCCACGACGCAAACGAATCGAACAAATTCCAGGTTCCACCAAAGCGAGTCGCAAAATTTCCGTAGGGTGGAGGGGTGTTGAGCTTGTTCAGCGCGAAGTCATCAGTTGTGAATCGCTGCTGACGCAACTTGCTTCCGAACACATAGACGGGATCATTGCCACGGGTTGCTTGTTCTGAAAACGTAACGTGCGGCATCAGGAAGGATTGTGCCTCGCGCACTTCGGCGGCGGCCGCTTTCGTGTCAGCCAGTGTGGCTTTGCGGAGTGGATTTTTTTCAAGAGCAATGTTTGCAGCATCGTGCAACGTGAGCGGAGCGGGTGAATTCTGCGCAACCCCGGTCGCGACGACGGCAATACCAAGTGCAAATGCAAACGCGCCTTGGAGATTGCCGCTCAACGCCCTACTCCTGCTGTCTCAACTGCTGCCTGGAGCCAAGTTGTCGTGTCCTCGACGATTTCGTGAGTCGTCTGGAACGTGGCGGTCTTTTGCACCATCGCGCCCACGGAGCAGTACTTCTCTTCGGACAGCCGAATGGCCTCGACGAGGGCCGCTTCGTCGATTCCAATACCGGTAACCACGTGGTGGATTCGAACCGTAGTGAAGACCTGCGGCGGACGCTCCGCCTGGTCAGCCTCGACACGCACCTGGTATCCGGTGACCTTCTGGTGGTACTTCTGACGAAGTATCGTGATCACGTCAAATGCGGTGCATCCGGCTAAACCGACCGCTACCATCTCGATCGGTTTGGCGCCAGTTCCACCCGCCGCATCATCCAGGATCAGATTGTGGCCACTTCCTGTGCGACTCACAAACTGGCGTTGTTGCTTAAGTGCCTGTGTGAGCTCGACTTGCGCTGCAATCATGAGTGCCTCCTGCGTATTCATGGGCAAGGAACACGAATAAATGCAGGAAGTCAGAATTTGTTACAGGAAATTTGTTGGGGTTGAGTTCAAAACCAAAATCAGGGGTTCGGCCTGAGTGCAGCATTCGCCCGGTAGTACTTTTCAATTAGCTCCTGCCGCAGCTTGGCAGCCTCACGCGGCAGACAGTCGTGGGAGGAATTGCGGCATTGTTCAATGGTGGCTTTTAGGGTAGCGATAAAGGCTTGACACGGTTCGCATCCTGCCATGTGGCGTTCAAATTCTTCGCAAAGAGAGTCATCCAATTGCTCATCGAGATAGTCCGACAACTCCGCAAACATAGCCTTGCAGTGCGCTGGTCGGTCTTCCTGATGCGTATGTGGTTGCGGACGAGCCTTCTTATCGATCCTGGTATTCCATGTGCGCATCAATTCTTTTCGTACAAACAATCGGGCTCGGTGCAAGCGGACGCGAACGGTCCCGGCGCGAAGACCAGTGATTTCTGCTACCTCATCGTCGGTGAGGCCTTCCATATCGCGAAGCACGAGCACGATCCGATATTGTGCAGGGAGCTTCTGAATGGCGCTGCGGAGGCGTGAAGCTTCTTCACTGCGGATAGCGACAGATTCTGGATTAATCTTTCCGTCTGCTGAGAGTTGCTCGAGTTCTTTCCGATCGGGCATCAACTCTTCCAGAGACAGTTCGTGGGCGGGTGCGAACTTGCTCTTGCGTCGATTCATCAGACATCGGCTCTTCGCCACTTTATACAGCCACACTACGAGGGCCTTGGGACTGTCGAACTTAGGCAATTGAGGAACAGATTTCAGAAGGACTTCCTGCATCGTGTCCTCTGCGTCCTCGCGATGGCCGCAAACTCGCATGCTGAAGGAGAAAACCGTATTTTGGAGCAAGGCTAGAGCTTGCTCGATGCCGGCGTCGTCTCCGCGTTGGAGAAGCTCTACCGCTTTTGCAATTTCTGCGCGCATCGCCTAAATCTACCACCCAACCACGTCGGTCGAGCACTCTGGACGCTGAGTCAAAAAGAGGGCTGGCCGAAGCCAGCCCCTCGTCAAGAAGACATAGATCTAGAAGTCCGCCGTCAAACCCATTGTGAACATATTGGCGGTGTCGTAACCGGGAAAGCCAAGAATCGGGTTGGAATCGAGGCGTTTAGGTGCGCCGATATGCCAGCCGGATCCGGACCAGTCATAGTTGTAGCGAATGAAGTCTGCTTTGAACATGAAGTGGTCCGCAATACGGTGCGTGAGGTAAGTTTCGAACACGTTACCGCGGGTGTTGGTTTTGGGTGCGATGATATCGTCTTCGGCATTTGCGAAGTTGAACCAGTAGCGCTTCCGTGGTTGAATTCGAAGCCAAGCTTAGTGCGTCCATCATTTTGGGGAACGCTAAAGCGTACTCCGGCGTAATACATCTGCCCCTCGTGGTTCACGGGAGTCTCAAACGGATCGCTTCCAAGACCACCGAACGGAGTGGTTAGCCCATTCGGCCGCAAGCTGCTCCAATTGGCACTTCCGTACAAATCGAAGTTCGAGAGTTTCCTCTGAAGTACAACTCCATACAGGTTGATTGCACCCAGGTTGGCGGACGGCGTATACCGCATTACCACCGGGGCACCAACCGGGTCGCCAGTAAGAGGGTTGTTGGGCAGGACCATGAGGCCGTTGAAGCCGTCGGTCACGTCCCACGCTCGAGCGACTAATGCCTGAACGAAGGTCTTGGTCGGTCTCCACCAGATCCACCATGCCGCCCAGGTTATCACGTAACCGACAAGATGACTGCGCGCTTGTGTTATGGCTTGGGCTACTCGTCCGGCTTCGGCAAAGGTGATGCCGTCATATTGGAAGTCGAACAGCGCCCCCGAGGGTGTGCCTTGCAATGGCAATCTGCTTAAGACCCCAGCCGACCGCCTAAAAGATGTTCACCTGTTGAGGAAGAGAGGAGTATTCGATTTGTTGTAGCCCATCATCAGGCCGATCGTCGGAACCTCACCACGCAACCGGGGAAAGATCACCGATGGGATCAGCGCGTGTCACCCATAGAATGGGAGTAGTGTGAAACCGCCGGTGGATGCCAACAACGACATTCCCCCTGATCATCGCGAAGCTTTTCCCACCACTACAAGTCCTGATTGTCGGCATTTCTGAATTCCAGGAGGCAGATCAGGCGTGCACTCCATTCGTCGAATACTGTCAATCGATACAGTTCACGGCGTGACATTCACGTGAGAAGAAGGGTGCAGGCATCACAGGGCGAACTATGTCGACCACGGAGGTCCACACTGATAACCGGGTTACTACGATACGCGACGGATGTATTTTCACTTGCGCGAGGGGCACTGTCAGGGATGCGACGGTAGTGTCGCAGATGAAGCACAAGGCGAGCCTATCCATGACGTGCAAGGCGACCATTTCGAAATTCGGAGATGCAGGAAAAGGGTAAAGGCCATGAATTCATTCGATCTGAGAGAACATCAGCTGACCGCGGCGGAGATCGGTCGCAACCTTCCGCCAAGTGTTCTGTACGAGCATGCGATCCGTTACGACAAGGAAGCGACGATTGCAGAGAATGGCGCTCTTGTCGCCTATTCAGGAGAAAAGACCGGTCGTTCCCCCAAGGATAAACGCATTGTGAAGAATCCCGTCTCGGAAAAGGATGTCTGGTGGGGAACGACAAACGTGTCACTCGATCCACAGTCGTACAGATCGGTCCGCCAACGTGCGCTCGATTACCTCAACATCTGCGACAGGCTTTATTGCTTCGATGGTTTTGCTGGATGGGATCCAAAGTATCGGATCAAAGTCCGTGTCGTTTGTTCAAGACCGTATCACGCACTCTTCATGCATACCATGCTGATCCGCCCCACAACGGATGAACTAGCATCGTTTGGGAAACCGGATTTTGTGATCTACAACGCAGGCACATTTCCGGCTGATCCCCTGATGGCTGGGATCGGGTCGACGACCTGCGTCAGCCTGAATCTTGAAGAACGTGAATTGGTGATTCTTGGGACTGAATACGCGGGTGAAATGAAGAAGGGGGTATTCACAGTTGCAAACTATTTCGCACCCAAACGCGGTGTGCTCTCCATGCACTGCTCAGCCACAGCAGACAAGCAAACGCGTCGCTCGTCGCTGCTGTTCGGATTGAGCGGCACAGGAAAAACGACACTATCTGCTGATCCCAAGCGATATCTCATCGGTGATGACGAGCATTGCTGGGGTGACGATGGCATCTTCAATATCGAAGGAGGATGCTACGCAAAAGCGATCAACCTGACAAGCGAATCGGAGCCCGACATTTTCGCCGCTTTGCGCTTTGGCGCCGTTCTGGAGAATGTTGTTCTCGAAGAGGATCGCAGCGTCGATTACACCGACGCGAGCATCACGGAGAATACTCGAGGAGCTTATCCCATCAACTTCATTCGTAACAGTCTTATTCCGTGCGTTGCCGGGCACCCGACGGATGTGATTTTCCTGACGTGTGATGCCTTCGGCGTGTTACCGCCGGTAAGCTCTCTGACCCCCGAACTCGCCATGTTTCATTTCGTCAGCGGATACACCGCGAAGCTCGCCGGCACGGAAATGGGAATCAAAGAACCCACCGCGACGTTTTCTCCTTGTTTTGGAGGGCCCTTCCTCGTTTGGCACCCGAGAAGGTACGCCGAACTGCTGGCAGAAAAGATTCGAAAGCACAACACTCGCGTGTGGCTAGTGAACACAGGATGGACTGGAGGAGGGTACGGCGTCGGGAAGCGGATCAAGCTAGCACACACTCGCGCGATCATCGATGCGATCCACGACAGCACGCTCGCTAAAGTTCGGACACAACGTGATCCCATCTTTGGCGTCGATCTGGTTTCTGAATGTCCCGGCGTGCCCAGTGAACTTCTGGTACCGCGCAACGCGTGGGCAGACAAGACGGCCTACGACTCAGCCGCAAAGAAGCTACTGGAGCTATTCCAGAGCAACTTCAAGAAGTATGAGGGCGAGGTGGCCGCCGTTGTCGGCGATGCTGCCGCGTGAACGCCGATGTGCATAAGTCAACGTGGCCTTCGCGATGAAGCCACACAAGTGGGTGGGACTATGGCTCGGATACTTGCAAGTGGCGAGTCCAAGGAATTGCGAGAGGCTCACGAAGTCCTCGCTATTCAGTGAGGTTAGGACGAAGTCGTATTGATTCGGCGCGTCGCGGGGGAAAGGACATCATGCCGGTAGCCGATTACACCAAGTATTGTGAAATGCTCGATCGTGCGCGCGATGGGAAGTTCGCCTATCCAGCCATCAACGTTACGTCGCTGACAACCGCCAACGCGGTTCTTAAGGGGCTGGCCGAAAGCAAGAGCGATGGAATCATCCAGGTGTCGACTGGCGGAGCCTCGTTTGCGTCGGGCACTGCGGTGAAAGATATGGTGCTCGGCGCAGTTTCGATCGCCGAACACGTTCATCGCGCCGCAGAACGATATCCCATCTACGTGGCATTGCACACAGACCACTGCCCCGCTGACAACCTGGACAGTTTCGTGATCCCACTCGTCGAGGAAACGGAACGGCGAAGAGCAAGCGGGAAACCGAACCTGTTCAACAGCCACATGTTCGACGGCAGTGCTCTGCCGCTGAAGGAGAATCTGGACATCTCTCTGAAGCTGCTCGAGCGATTCAGCAAGAACGATCTCATCCTTGAAATCGAAGCTGGAGTCGTGGGAGGGGAGGAGGACGGCATCAAGGCGAGCGCGTCAGCGAAGCTCTACACGACACCCGAAGACACGCTCGAGGTGGCACGGCGGTTGAACACAATCGAGGGTGCGCGCTACTTGCTCGCCGCAACCTTCGGCAATGTGCACGGCGTGTATAAACCCGGCCATGTCAAGCTCAAACCCTCGATATTAAGGGACTGCCAGGATGCGGTCATGAGCAAATACGGCGACAAAGCGCGGTTCTACTTTGTCTTCCACGGGGGATCAGGTTCGGAGCTCTGCGATATTCACGAGGCTCTGGACTGTGGTGTGGTGAAGATGAACATCGATACCGACATGCAGTATGCCTTCACACGTGCGGTCGCGGGGCATGTGTTCCAGAACTACGACGGCATCCTCAAGGTCGATGGAGAGGTCGGTAACAAGAAAACCTACGATCCACGTACCTATCTGGCGCTTGCAGAGACGGCGATGGCAAGGCGGGTCCAACAGGCGGTAGATGAACTGAGGGCGGTCGGAACCTCGATCGGAACTTCTACAAGTGAGAAAAGCGTCCGTGCAGCGTGATCTCGACTTTTCGGTTGCCCGGCTCGGAGAGTGCCGCTTCCCATCACCGTTAACCGGTGTCCGCTTCATTCGCGATGACGAACGCGTGCTCTATCACTCTCGCCTCGAACACATGAAGCCGTGGATCCTTGAAGGCGCCGAACCCCCTGCGATGGAGGTCGCGGGACCGCGGGAAAAGTTATTCTTCGAACCTTCAAAGCTCTCTTGCGGAATCGTGACCTGCGGCGGGCTCTGTCCCGGATTGAACGATGTGGTCCGGGCCATCGTCCTAAGCTTGTACCACCACTATGGTGTCAACACGGTCTATGGATTTCGCTTCGGCTACGAAGGCCTTGTGCGACGAATCGGACACACCCCTCTCCGACTCACGCCCGACCTGGTTAACCGGATTCACGAAATGGGGGGGAGTGTCCTAGGGAGCTCGCGCGGGCCCCAGGATCCTGCCGAGATGGTGGCGACTCTCCGGGATTTGAATGTTGGCATCCTGTTTGCGATCGGCGGTGACGGCACGGTTCGTGGAGCGCAAAAGATCGCCGAAGAAGCAGCTCGGCAGGGCATACCACTGAGTGTTATTGGCATCCCGAAGACCATCGATAACGACATCTGCTTTGTTCAAAAGACATTCGGCTTTGAGACTGCGGTCGCCGAAGCGCGGCGCGCAATCTATGCGGCAAATGCCGAAGCAGAGGCCGCGCGCAACGGCATCAGCCTGGTGAAGCTCATGGGCAGGGACTCCGGATTCATCGCTGCCTATTCGGTGCTCGTCCACAGTCAGGTGAACTTCTGTCTTGTCCCTGAAGTATCGTTTACGCTCGAGAGATTCCTGGATGCACTGAAACAGCGGCTTCAACGGAGAGATCACGCCGTGATCGTCGTCGCCGAAGGGGCCGGCCAGGATCTTATGGAGAGGACGGGTAAGCGCGACGACTCCGGAAATGTCGTACACAGCGACATCGGAACATTTCTGCGAGATGCGATCAGAGATTATTTCAAGAGGGCGGGCATTGCAGTCAGCCTGAAGTACATCGACCCCAGCTACACCATCAGGAGCGTTCCTGCAAATCCCCACGATTCGGCCTTTTGTCTTCTCTATGGGCACAGCGCGGTGCACGCAGGGATGAGTGGCAGGACGAACATGGTGGTTGGCTTCTGGAACCACCAGATTACCCACGTTCCGATGTCGCTCGCCACATCTCAGCGGAAGAAGATCGACCCCGAAGGGGCGCTTTGGAACAGTGTTCTTGCCTCCACCGGCCAACCGGTCGATATGCGCTGATGGAGAGTGGATGCGCGGGAAAAACCCAGTGCGCCGGGTGAGCCTGCGAATCCAGGTCGCAAGCTGTAAACCTGGTGCACTCGGTAACAGACCCACGGAAAGGATGCCTCATGTCTCCGACACTCACCGACGGCAAGATCTGTTACATCGAAATCCCAGCTACCGACGTTGTGCGTTCAGCGGATTTCTATCACAGCGTCTTCGGATGGAACATCAAACAGCGTCGCGATGGCGCGACAGCTTTTGAGGATCGCGTCAGCCAAGTGGGTGGCGCATGGATCAAGGGGCGTCCTCCGGCTGGCGCTCCTGGAATTCTGGTCTATATCTGGTGTAGCAGTGTCGCCGCGACACTCGACGCCGTCGTCGCCAATGGAGGCGAGATCGTGCAACCCATCGGCGCCGACACCATCGAGACGACAGCCCGTTTTCGCGATCCTGCGGGGAATGTCGTCGGTCTCTACCAGCAACCCTAAGAGAGGCGGTTGGGTCAGCGGCGGGGAGCACGAGCAAGGATGCGATTTCGCAGCCTGAGAGTCCGAACAGTTGGATATCACCGCCGTGCAATGCGTGTAATGTTTACGACAGGAGCGATCGGAACAGGTCTAGCCATTCTGAGAGTGGTGCGCGCACGTGGTGGAAGCGTTGAGCTTCGGACCGAGAAGACCCACTAGAAGAAGAACATGTCGGCGTGCGGTTCTCAGTAACCGACAATCTGACCAGCGCCGCAACGAACAACTGTGAAGTTTGACAGTTTCATGAAGGCTGCCGGTTCTGTTCATGTAGCTAAGAGCGGCAACCATCCCACGTGATAGTACCGCGATCAACCCAGCAAGAAGGAGGGCACTGATGAAACTCAGAATGGTGGCTTCCGGCCTGGCTCTGATTTTGCTTACCGCGAGTTTAGCGAGTGCCAAGGACACGCCCGACAAAAAGCGAGAAAAGGCCCGCAAGATGGCAGACGCAACTCTGGAGGATCTATACAAGTTGCAACCGACATCCAAGGAGGCAGTCCAGAAGGCGGCCGGGTAAGCAGTTTTCAACAATATGGGCACGAATCTGTTCCTGTTAAGCACCGCGCGTGGCGCCGGCATAGCGATTAATTCCAAGAGCAAGCAGGAAACTTTCATGAAAATGATTTCGGCTGGTGCGGGCCTGGGAATCGGAATCAAAGACTATCGAGTCGTCTTTATCTTTGAGAGCGAGCAGGCTCTGGCAACATTCCTCGATTCGGGGTGGTCGGGTTCAGCACAAACGGACGCAGCGGCCAAGACCAGCAAGTCAGGCGGAGCTTATTCGGGAGCGGTTGAAATTTCGCCGGGGGTATGGGTGTATCAGATTACGAAGAAGGGTCTCGCACTCCAACTCACCCTGCAGGGCACGAAGTACTACAAGGACGACGATCTCAACAAACCGCAGACTCCAAGCGCGACCGCTCCAAGGTTACGAACACAACGCGTGGCATAGGTATATGCAGCCCGGCCGTGCCAGCGAGGAACCGTGCAGTTCATTCTGCCAGTTGGCCATATGAGCGTTCGCGATTCGCTTGAGTCTCCGACAACGAACTTCGGCCATGGCCAAAGGTCTCATTGTCTGAGCAAGAACACAACGACGAGGCAACCATGACGAACATTCAGGAAGTGCACGCGTTAGAAGTTCTGGATTCGCGGGGCAATCCGGCTGTTGAGGTGCAAGTCACGCTTGCTGGGGGAGCCGTGGGGCAAGCGATGGTTCCGAGCGGCGCCTCAACGGGACATCATGAAGCTGTCGAACTGCGGGACAATGATCCGACGCGGTACCGCGGGGCAGGTGTTCTCAAAGCGGTAGCGAACGTGAACGGCGAGATCGCTAAGGCCATCGTCAATATGGACGCCGCTGACCAGAAGGCGTTGGATCGGTGTCTTATCGAACTGGATGGAACCCCCAATAAGGGAAGGCTCGGGGCAAACGCAGTGCTCGCCGTATCACTGGCGGCTGCGCGCGCGGCTGCGATCTCGTTCAAACTCCCGATCTACCGTTATCTGGGCGGACTCGCTGCTGACACGCTTCCCGTACCCATGATGAACATTCTGAACGGTGGCGCTCATGCCGACAATAATCTCGATTTTCAAGAATTCATGGTCATGCCTGTGGGCGCGCCATCATTCGCGGAGGCGCTGCGCTGGGGTATAGAAACGTTTCACACTCTGAAAAACGTCCTGCAAAAGCGCGGCTACAGCACCGGTGTTGGTGATGAGGGTGGATTCGCTCCGACGCTGCACTCGAACGAAGAGGCCATTGACCTCGTGATGGAGTCGATTGAAAAGGCTGGATACGTCGCCGGAAAAGATCTGGCGATCGCGTTGGATCCTGCCTGCAGCGAACTCTTCGACCAGAATCAGCGCCGATATGTATTCCACAAATCGGACAAGTCGGTGAAGACGTCCGAACAAATGGTAGATTTCTGGACCGATTGGGTGAGGAAATACCCAATCGTCTCCATCGAGGATGGCTTGGCCGAAGACGACTGGGACGGCTGGCAGTTAATGACAAGTAAGCTTGGCAGCACGGTCCAGTTGGTCGGAGACGATCTATTCGTCACGAATGTCACAAGACTGCAGGCTGGAATCGACCGCGGAGCTGCAAATTCAATCTTGGTCAAACTAAACCAGATCGGCACGTTAACCGAAACACTGGACGCGATTGCACTGGCTCGACGCAACGGATACACCGCGGTCATCTCACACCGGTCGGGAGAAACAGAAGACCCCTTCATTGCTCACCTGGCAGTGGCAACGGGAAGTGGGCAAATCAAAACTGGCTCAGGATCACGCACAGACCGCATTGGCAAGTACAATCAGCTGCTACGCATAGAAAGGCAATTGGGTACAGGTGCTCGGTTCTTAGGACTGAAAGCTTTGAACTACCACGGGCGCCGGGAGGCGAAGCCGGCAGCCCGGGCAGCCTGATCGCTAACGCCTTCGCAAACTCAGTGACAGGCATTTTGAGGTTTGCCGAATACCTTCTGCTGGATCAAAGGTAACGTCCACCCAAAGGCATGCAGCGAGGGAAGCGGTGTTCCCAATCGACAATTTGGCCGTCCCCGTGTTTCCATTTCATCAGTGCTCCCGAGCAACGACATTGCATTCTGCAAACCGTATCGTTTAATCGGCTCAGTCCGGTTCTTCCCCCACCTGTTGAGTAGGCACCTGCCACCAGGCTCGCCTGGCTCCGGGTGGCCGGGCTGAGCCGCAAGGCTGTCGCGACCGAACCGTAGGTCAAGCCACACAGGCCCCGTTTGGTCTCAAAGCCTGATAACAGGAATGGCTATCACCCCCAAACCGGACTTCTTTTCAAGCCACATCTGTGTTCCTTGTCCTGAATTCCAAACAACTGCGCAAGGCCTGCAGGGTGTAGAGAGCATCGTTCACTGCTTCCTTTTCCTCAACATTGTCGTCGGACATCTGAAACAGTTCCCGCTCTCGTAAAATGAAGGCCTTCTCGGCCTCGGCAAGACGCGAAGGCAGAATTCGGTCATCACTCTCGAACAGCGCAGCTCTGTGAAGCTCTCTCCAGTTTTGCCCGCTCACTGAGGCAGACCCTGTCATCGAATTCGTCCTCCGGCCTCTACGCCGCAATAGAGCTATTACCGACGAGAAGACGCAATTCTCGTTCGGGAATCGTGAACTCGGTTAGGCCACATTGCAGACACACCGCAAGTTTCGGAAAAACCCAGACGATGGGTTTCTCCAGACCTTCCAGTCCCGGGAAGTGAACGGCAATCTCGCCGTTGAAATACTTCATTTCAGCTGAACAATGCCTGCAAACCATGGCATCCTCCCAGACGTCGTACCAGGTTTCAGTCGCCCCACTCGAGGGGCACTCGACAACTACCTCAACAATGGGATTTCCGAGACAAGTTGCAGGTTCACCAACAGGCTCAGCCGACTGTCAACCTGGAAGAACTTTGCTGCTCGTTTTGCCCCGAGGGCCTTCTCGAATCTCGTCCAGTACTCTTGCCGCACGCTCACGAACTTGGCATCGATACTGAGCAATCTTTGCATCATGTTCTTTGCCTTTGCGTCGTCCATCGAGTCATAGTTCTGGGCATAATCTTTGATTAACTGTAGTCGTTCATCCCCAACGAGTTGTTGGTCGCGTGCATAGTCTCGATACACCGGCCAAAACGCCGTTGACTCAGGCTCGGTAAACTGCATGGCGTGAGTGATGATTGTGTTCTTGTCTGCCTGAAGATCAGAGCGCAGTAATTGAATGTCAGCGTCAGTGAGGGGTTTGGCCGTGACCTCGGCAGTCTGAGAGAAGGCGAGCTGGAGCGCAAGAGCAGTAAAGACACAGACGAGTTTCAATGCTTGCATGAGACATCTCCTTTGGAATCACTACGGCGCACTGGCACACGACAACTAACTTTGCCAATGTCGCCAACCATCGTCGGGTTCTTGCAATGAGCGGACCACTGGTAAAAGTGCCAGTGTGTTCAGACACAGCGAAATCTCCCTTGACTGTTTCTGGTCGCTCCTGGTCAGCAAAACGATCAACGATCCAAGGCGCTACTTTTCCGCTGGGCGAGTAGCGGTGGTACCGAGCTTCTCCAGGTGGCCGCCGGCCCTTTTCACGTGAACCGCCCGGGAGCCACTCATGCGAACCTGTACCTCCTTGCCCGCAGCCCAAACAATATGGACTGTCAAGAATGTCAGTGTCGCGGCGGTCGTAGGGCGACGATCCGGCGACAATTCTCGCGCAGGCAGATGAGCACCAACGAATTTCATTGCGCTGTCAACTCTGACAGCTTTCGAGGAGCCAAGTTCTTTCTATCTTCCAGTGTGGGTTTCAGAGCGGGACTTCGGGCCCGCTCACATCCGGAGGCCCGTATGCATCCTTCCCGTGTCAGTCCACGCGAGTCTTTCCCTGTGATCTCCATTGCGCTGATCGCAGCACTGACGCTGCTGTGCTCTGGTTGGACGTGCAGTGCAATGTTCGTGAGCTGTCAAGGGGTAGGGTCTCAGCCTCAAATCGTTTTGCTCTCCCCAAACAGCATTCCTCACGATGCAGACTCAGTTCCTCTGACTGTGGAAGGAAATGGCTTCAACCCTCAATCGCAGATCATGTGGAATGGAAACCCATTACAGACGACCTTGATAGACCGGCACCAGCTGCAGACCACTATCACGCCGCAAGTTTTCGAATCCTTCGGCGGCCGGCCGGGAAGCAGTGTGGAGATATCGGTGTCGTCTAAGGGAGCTTCGTCCGATTCGGGATGCCCCATCGACGGAAACTCTGACCCGCAGACACTGGCTATCCATTAAGATTACTCCCCGAGACCGACTCCAATTGACTTGGCGAAGGCACGCAATCCGGCTTCGCAACACCTCCGAGCAGTACGGCTGCTAGATGTACTTCAACAACGAACGAGGATACGCCGCCTTGACCGATCGATACCACCGGCACGCCGGATAGAGCAATAAGAGCATTAGTGCGGCTGCACCATAGGTAGCCTCCAAGCCATCAAAGCCACGGAGACCAAAGTATGTCGCTGGCGTCTCGAACGCCAGGCGATGCACGAGGTAAAAGAACATTGCCGTCTGGCCGAACACATAGAACAGGCCATTCTCGCGGACGCCGATACGCAATTCGATCGTCCTCAGCAATGCCAGGCACAGGAATAAGATCCCAAGCTCTAGTGAGTAGTAGGCCAACGACGGAGGGTACTTGCTGACGTGAAGCCACTGCTGCCAGGAATTATCGGCGCGGTACAGGAACATGTTTCCGTATCCGTTCATACCTCGGACAATAAGGAAGATCACCAGGCCTGCTGTGCCGGAGATCCAGAGCACCTTCTTTCCGGAGACTTTGCTCTGGCCGGCAGCGAACCGGATGAGGTGCCGGCCGAATACCCATCCAAGAATGGTAATGGCGAGCCAAGGCAGAATTGGGTACTTGAAAATAATTGTGGGGCTTGAATAGTTCGCCATTGTGAATGCGGACGCCATTGTCGAGTTGCCCGGGGGTGACCAGAGCCAACTGGTCACGATCTCTCCCAGAGCGATCCAGCCGAGAGCAAGCGAAAGCAGAGCCCGTGTCTGCAAACGGCGCAGAAGTGCCATGCAGATCATAGAGATGCCGATAGCCATCAGCACGCCGAAGGTCCAGCGGCCTGAACCGAACGAGATGAGCGTGAGATCGAGACCAGCGATGACCAGTCCACGAATCAGGATGCTCTTGTCAATTTCCCAGGCTTTGACGCCCTTGACAACGCGCCGCTCCACGCTTAAAGCCAGTGAGGCACCCATGAGAAACACAAACGAAGGAGCGCAAAGGTGAGCGAGCCAGCGCGGGAAGAACTCTGCACCGGGGAGCGCCATTGTGGCGGCATCGGGATAGAAGGCTGAATCGTGGTCAAGATGGTAGCGGTCAAAGGCCATGGACGCGTGGTCAATGATCATCAAGACCATGACCAAGCCGCGCATCCAGTCAATAGACGCAACACGTCGGGAAACCCCTTCCGAGATCACGGGTGTGAGTTTTGGAGGCGACTGATCAGCAACCGGAAGTGAGGTCTGTATCGCATTCATATCGATCTCCACTACCAATTTCTGCGAATTTGGCTGCGTGCCTAAGACTCTCAGATGTCTCAGAAGAGCAAGGCATGCCCAGCCCCAAGGGTTGGACGATGACGAACTTGCTTATTCCTCTTCACCCTCAACCGGAGTCCAGGTCTTATCCGGATTGAAGCGCTCCATTTTCTGGAATTCGTCGAGAGTTGCGGGCCCAAGGTCTTTGTCGTAGACGACACCGTCATGACTGACGATGAAGGTTCTCACTCCGGTGACTCCGTACTGCGCAGGTGCGGCCACAAGCGCGAAGCCGCCAATCATCACGCCCTTCACCACAAAGTCCATTTCGCCGAGCGGCGCTGCGGGTCCCTGGCCCTTCAGAACTTTAAAGAAATAGCCGTGGTATGGGTCCGAAGTCGTACTGTACCCCTGCTGAATCGCATTCGCGATTTTCTCCCCAATGGGACCTCCCCAGGTTCCATCGGAGTTCAGCCAGGCTAATCCGTCCTGCTTGCCAGGAGTACTGATGATGCGCTGGGCATATTGGTTCACATCGTATCCCTCGCGGGGCTCGAGAGCATATTCGTGTTGTGCTTCGACATAGCCGCGGCAGATTCCGATCGCATCGAGTTCATTGGCACCGATTCGGCGATAAAGCAGCTCTTGTCGGCCGGCTTTGGCGTCAAAGAACCAGCCGTCGGCCCGCTTCACCAGCGGCACGGGAAAGGGCCAGTCCTCGTCCCCTACAAGAAGGAAGGCCCGATTCTTGCTCTTTGAGTCCACCGCGACGCTATTCTTCTCGCGTGCCTGAGCAGCAAAATCGGCGGCGTGCTTGCGGTCTTGCGCGAATTCACCGCTGAAAACGATATCTTCGCCGCTGGGCCCAAAGATCTCGGCGAGGGTGACTACGTCATACTTGTCCGCCGCCTGGATGAGTGCATCGGCGGCCTGCTGAGGAGTGCTGAAGCTCATGGGACCCGTTAGGGAGGAATGAGAAACAGCCGGAGCTTTCTTCGTCGTCGCTTCCTGTGCCAGGGAGACCATCGAAACGCAAAGACACACGGCTAGCATTCCCATGCCAATCCTTGGAAGTCGGGAAAGATATGCGTCAGAAGATGTTGGTCCCATGTTTGTGCTCCCAGGCTTGCCTTGCATCCAGTCACCGTCTATCTACGACGCCCGCCACCGCCGCCTCTGCCTCCGCTGAACCCACCGCCGCCCCGCGAGCCAAGGCTTGATGAACCCCGGCTGCCGCTAGCGCGTGCGCTCGAACCGTTGTAGCCTCTGGAGCCTCCTCCGAAGGCATCACGATTCCCTCCGCCACTGCGTGAGAAGTCGCGGCTACCGATGCGATCAGCTCCGCCGCCACTGGATCGGTTGCCGAGGCCTCCGCCGCGATCACCTAGTCCGGCTCCGCTGGGATTACTCATACCGGCTCTCGCCGTCCGGCTGCCAGACACGTTGCCTCCTTGTCGGCCTACCTGCTGCCGAGCACTAGACTGGCGTCTGGAAAGAGAATCGCCCCGCGTTGTGCCGCCGAAACGGTCCGCAGTAGCGCGGTCCTTGTACGGTGCGCCACCACGATGTTCCGGATTGTGCTGCCACTTGTTGCCGCCACCGACCCCACCAACACCGCCGACTCCGCCGGGACCACCAACTCCACCGGCGCCGCCGACTCCGCCGGGACCGCCTACGCCTCCGACGCCACCTACTCCACCGGCTCCGCCTGGGCCCCCGACGCCACCTACTCCACCGGCTCCGCCTGGGCTCCCGATGCCACCTACTCCACCAACGCCGCCTACTCCACCGCGATTCCCACCGCCGCGGCTAGGTAGGTTCGAAGGCCGTTGGCCGCGATTGATGTTGGAGTTGCGATTGAAATTGTTGTTGACGTTGATGTCGATATCGTTATGCCCCCATCCGCAGCCCCAGCCCCAGCCACCGCTCCAGAACGCGCCCATCATCACTCCGACACCGAACGAGATTGCCACGCCAGCCGCGTAGTAACCCCAAGGCGGGTAGTAGATGGGCGGATAGGGGTAAATGGGAGGCCCATAGACTACGACCGGATCATAGGAAGGCACATACACTACTTGCGGATTTGCCTGTTCGATAACAATGACACTCTTTTGTTCGATGACTTTGCTTTCGACTTTCTGCTGTTCCGTCGTCTTCAAATTCCCCTTGTCCTGAGCTTTCTTCCGCATGCGCTGTACGGCATCCATTACGTCACTCTGTTGCGCCAGGAATGCGTTGCCGACATCTGTCGTCCACTGAATGTCGTCAGCAAGACGCTTGACGACATCAGGCAGAGCTGCCAGAGCCTGGACACTTGGATCCCAGGATTGCTTCGCTACCGCATCCGCGAGAGCTTTGTCTTTCAGGTTCTTGTTTCGCTCGAGCCACTGCTGAAGCTGGATGATTTCCAAGGGGTAGGTGGACGCCGCCAGTACCTGAGCCAACAGTGGATCCGGATAGAGAGCGATCGGAGCCACGAGAGAATCCAGCTGATCTGGCGGTATTTTCGATGCCTGTTGCTGGGTGGAGCCGGCGGCTGGTTGTGACTGCGCCGGCGAGAGTGTCTCCCCTGGCACAAGCAATGCAGAACACAGAACGGCAATACAGCTGCGCGCAAGTTTTGCAAGTTGTCCTAAAGCGACTCTCCTTCTCATGAAAGCATTTCCCTTTTTGGTCCGCAGACTTTCTTGGGGGCAAGCCGCAGATGATGGCGATCATCACTCCGACCTGGCCGCGACCGGATCTTCATACTTGCATGACGAAAGCGCGATATCACATCGATGTCGCGGAGACTTCCGACCCGGCCGCTGGCGAAGTAGTAGTCTCTACCCTCTTTGTCTGCATAAAGTGTTCCTCGCGGTCCTCAATTCGTTTAGGTCTCCTTTTACGTTTCAAGTGGCGTGCTCACGCGTTTCCGTGACAACGATTCCACCTAAAACAAAAACGATATGCAGGATGCTAGCGTTTAAGCACTGAGCGTAGAACTGTATCTTTTGCCAGAGTGCAAGAGTTCACCAGGAGTCTTGCCGGCTATAGTCGTAGTTGCACATCCGTCCTCATCTTTGGCAGCGACCAACTCGGCAACACGGTCGGGAATGCGGCAAAATCGCTGCATACTCAGGTCGAGTGAAAGGTGTTGATTGACAGACCTGCACGAAAAAGAAGAGCGTAAGTGTGCGTGAGAGCTAGCGACGGCGGCCGCCACCATGCATTCCACCACCCGCGCCGCGATAGCTGCTGAAGTTTTGCGTGCGTTGTTGTCCAACAGAACGGGCCTGCTGCTGTGCTTGCAGACTTGGCTGAGGTTTGTTCGTAGACTGCCATCCACTGCCGCTGTTCTGGGACCAGTTCCCGCTCTGCCGGTCGTAGCGGTAGACGGTACCGTCTTTTCCTGCGTAGACGTTGTTGTTTCCCACAGCAATGCCACCGCCGGTATTTGTGTTGTATGCGAAGCCGCCGCGACCGGCAGTTCCCTGCCCGGTGTAGACATTACCCGCGTATCCGGCGCCCGCCCCAGCTACGACCCCAGTTTTGGGATCATAGGCAACAGCACCGCGACCGCCGTAAGTGTTGCCAGTGTAGATATTTGTATTGTAACCGCGGCCAGCGGCTCCTACCGTGCCACGTTGTGTGTTCTGGAACGAAGTTCGACTTGCGGCACCATAGTTCCCTGTGTAGGGATTCGCCCAGGCGGCGCGAGTGTTCGCGTAGGCAGTATTGCCCCAGCGGCCATAGACATTGGCAGCAGCGTAGCCACCGTACCCGTAACCCCACGCCGGTCCCCAACAACAACCTCCGTAGTAGCCCCACGGTCCCCACCAAGGATAATAGTAAGGATAGCCATAAGCATAGGAGTAGCCGACACCGATCGTGATGCTCCAGCCCGTTCCCGAACTCCATGTCGATGCAACTCCCACCCCATATGTGTATGGATATCCGTACCAGGCGTTGCCGATGTAGGGCGGATAGTACCATCCAGTGCCATAGACCACAGTCGTAGTCGTGGAGGACACGACAGTTCCGTAGTATCCGGGGGTATAACCTACGTACACCGTTTCCGGTGTCGAGCGGTAAATCTTGACGTACGTGACATAGTGCAACGGGGCGCTTGGTGGAATCGAGTAGATGATATCGGGCACTTCGCTCGCGACGACCCACGGTCCAGTTGGCGAGGGTCCGACGAACCAGACGGCGTTTTCTACGGCGTAGTAGTTTTTGTCTGCCACTCGGATCACTGGAGTTGCGGTGTTTGCTCCATATTGCAGGTCAGTGCCTTCGATGCTCTTGAATTGTGGCTCTCCGTCGTAGTCGACCTTTAGTTGAGCCTCGCTGCGGGTGATGGTGGCCGTCTGCGGTATCGAATTTGCGATCAGCGCTTCCTTGGCGGGCGCCGTTCCCGGTACGGAGACCAGCACTCCAGCTTTCGGACTCTCGTCGGGAATCTTGGCGAATCCTTGCGGCAAACTCTTCCCGTCTACAAATTGCCAGGGACCACTCTCGAGCGAATTCGACCGGAACCAGCGGCCAGCGACGAGGATGTAGTAGTCACGGGAATCCACGTCTCGAAAGATGCTCGCAGTTGTGTTTTTGACGTACTCGAGACTAGTTTCTGGAATTGTTTCAAACTGCGGAGCGCCTTCGGTCATGAGCAATTCGGCCGGACCCAGGCTCACGTAAATTGCTGGGATCTTTTTATCTTTGTTCGCTTGCTTAAGCGACGGCGGTGTCGTGCCTTCAGGCGCTCTGGCCTGTTGCCGTTCCTGTATTCCCTGCGTAATTTCCTTCATGTCGTCCGGGACTTTGGACAGGTACGACCATGGGCCATGTTCCAGGTCAGGGGCCTCCAGCCACCCATCCATGACGTTCAGGTAGTACTTCTCCTTTTGTGTATCCAGCAGAACCACCGCCCGGCTGTTGAGAAGCAGACGTAAGTCGGTTCCGCCCAAGTCCCGGTAGCGAGGCGAGCCATCGATGAGGACAAGTGTGGACGGTTTGGTCGTGAAGATAATCCTGGGAGGATCGTTGTTGACCGGCAGCCCCTTGACGTCCGCTTTGGCAGCGTCACTCGCTGCCAGAGCAGCCTCGAGCCGATCGAGGGCGATTACCCGTGTCTTTCCCGGCAGTTTTGCCTGCAGGAAAGCCTGATATTCAGATTCCTTTTGCTGGAGAGTAGGAAACTTCAGTTTCGTGATCTTGAAATCGGCGAGCGTCACCTGACGATTGACCTTGTCCACTTCGGTCCGAGCGGTAAACCAGACCACGCCGTATTTTGGTGCCTTGCTGTCCTTGTTCTGAACCGAAAGAGCAGCATAAGCATGGATCTCGTCGCCTTCCCACGATTCAAGCTGCGGTTGATACATGGAGATTTTTTCGTTTCCACGCGCGGCCTCGCGGGGCCACGCCTGATCAACGTTCTGAGGTGGGCGGGACGATTCATAAGGAGCTTGTGATTTGGAACGTGGCGGCGTAGTGATATGCGCCGATGGCGCGTCCGGCAAATCCTCCTGCGGGGTGGCAAGCGGCAGCGATCCAGCGTCCCCGAGGAAAATGAAAATCAAGTTGCAAAACAGCAATGTGAACCGTGTGACGGGCATCATTCCACACTGACAAATTGTTATTCAGGGCTGAGGGGATGGTAGAAGTCCGTTTCGGGTCGTGACACTGGTAGAGATGACAGGGTTGCTCTCCGCACTCACTCGAGCGCGGATCATTCAAAATGTCCAGCCCACAGACGTCGTCACACCCAGGTCGTTTCTTGGAGCGTTGACCGGCGGACGCGAGTCATAGTTTTCGTAGAGCTGAAAATTCCAGGTGAAGTTGCGAACGAGTTCGATCCGCAGGTTCGATTGCGAACTCAAGCGCACGCGGCCCGGATCGCTCATGCTGGGAAACAACAGCGCCTGCGAATTCAGATTCAGGGTTTTGAAGCGAAATGTGGAGAACGTCAGCCCCAGCAAACCTTCGGCATTGTTGCGAATGGGTTCTGTGTCCGGTTGGGGGACATAGTTTTCATGGCTATAGGCAACGCCGGCGAGCGCCGTAAGGGAGGTTCGGTCAGTCTGAACCAGCTTTCGGCCGACACCGCCGCCGTACGTGCTGCGCAATGTCAGATTCTGCTGATTGCTCTTGAGCACGGAGAAGAGGCCGCCGATCAGCCATTTTTCCGTAAGCGTTCGTGCATACTGCGCATCGAAGGTGAAGCGATTCGTATTCTTTGCATTGGTTTGCGAGTCGAACTGCGAAGTCGTGGCAAGTTGCACCGAGTTTTTGCTGGTGCGAAACGCCACGTCCGCGGCTAAAGACGAGTTGGTGGAATTGTTGCCGCTGGCAAACCCAAAACCGTAGCTGATCGAACCCGTCAATTGGTCAAAGAAGCTCCGCTCGCGTTGGCCAATCGCGATCACATCGGACGATGCCACTTCAACTCCTGAACCCTCCGCAATAATGTGAAAATCCTTCGCATGATCCCCTGCCGTTTGTCTGTTGATGAATCCAGTCACGCGTTCTCCATTGCTCAGACCGACAATATATGTATCCTGGCTCTGCAGTGTCGCCACCTCTGTCCAGTCGAGGTGAACGGAATCTTTCATATAACTGGACTTGAAGATCAGCTCGCCATACTCCAAGGATTTAATCTCACCGGTCATTTTGTCGCCATTCTTCATGATGACAATGTCGTCCTTGCGCTTGGCAAACAACGGGCCAGCAATAAGCAGCAAGAACGCAAGCAGTGCCGACGACAATCTGAACGCGGAAGAACCGGACATTTCGAATTTCTCCATCACGTGAGTACCTCCTACCGCCCACAGGGCACGAACAATCGACCGGATAACTAGCTGGCCACTGTGCGAGGTCATCCCTCGTGGCGATCCTGGCCAGGACCAAGGGCGACAAAGAACCCCTTTGAGGGTCGCACACGAATCCTAGTGGTGTGGGGTGTCACCCTTTTACTGACAGAAGTGACAGTTCTCCGCGCGGGCACAGTCTGGCAGGTTGGCACGTAACTCATGGAGTCACTATGAGATTGTCCTTACGTTGTAGAGGATCGCAACTCGCATATGGAGCACTAATAGCGCTCGCGGTTTCAACCACTGGGGTGTTAGCACAATCCGCGAACTCGCAAAATGCGGATCTGGACCAGCTGACCAACAAGCTCCAGCAGCTCGAGCAGCAGATGCAGGAGCTGCGAAGTCAGATCAGTGCTGTGCAAGAAGCACAGAAGTCACAGACTGCGTCTCCAGCCGCCAAAACTGCGAAGCCCACAAATACGGAGCCATCCGAAGAGCACAGGACAACTCTGGACCTGTACGGCTTCGCAATGCTCGATTCCGGTTACGACTTCAAGACGAACGATCCAAACTGGTTCGACGTCATGCGCCCGACGAAGTTGCCATCCGGCCCCGACGACATTGCGAATTTTGCGCCTGAAGGAAAAATCTATGCAGGAGTTCGGCAGAGCCGGTTCGGAATAAAGACATCAACGCCCACCCCTCTGGGTGACTTGAAGACCCAATTCGAGTTCGAGTTATTCGGAACCGGTGTCGACGCAGGCCAGACAACGTTCCGGCTGCGCCATGCCTATGGCGAACTAGGACAGTTTGGCGCTGGTCAAACCTGGAGCCCTTTCATGGACATTGACGTGTTCCCCAACTCGCTGGAGTACTGGGGACCCAATTCCATGGTGTTTTTCCGCAACGTTCAGATCCGCTGGATGCCCATCCGCTCTGACAGCACGCGGCTGACATTTGCCCTGGAACGGCCTGGAGCTAGCGCCGACGGCGGTGTCTATGCCGATCGCGTCGAACTGCAGGGAGTCAAGCCAAAGTTCAACCTTCCGGACCTCTCATGGAGCGCGCGCTTCATTCGAAAGTGGGGATATGTTCAAGCAGCGGGCATCTTCCGAAAAATCTCCTGGGTTGACACTGTACCGGACGACATCAACCTGACCGGCAGCGCGTTCGGATGGGGACTGAACCTGACTTCCAATGTCAAATTTAGTCAAAAAGACGTGGGTAGATTCGCGTTCATTTATGGCCACGCGATTCAGAACTATCTGAACGACGCTCCCATTGATATCGGGGTGGAGACCAATGCCGGGGACCCGACGCGACCTGTTAAGGGCATAGCCTTGCCGGCGTTGGGTGTCGTCTCATTCCTGGATCACAACTGGAGTGACCGCTTCAGCACAGCAATCGGCTACTCCATGTTGAATATCGATAATTCCGATGCGGAGAAACCATCCGATTTCCATCAAGGTCACTACGCACTAGCGAATTTGCTCTACCACCCTGTCCCGAGCGTCACCATAGGCAGCGAATTTCAGTATGGCAGGCGGGTGAATTTCAGCGATGGCTTCAATGTGAACGACTACCGCGTTCAGTTTTCGTTCAAATACGACTGGAAGAAAACATTCGAGTTTTGAGCAAGGCATGAAAGCGAGGAGGCATCCATGTCGTTGAAACAACGGCAAGTCAAAACCACGGTGACGTCCTTAGTGACCGTGATTTGCATTTGTATTCCACTCTTGGCACAAGCGCCGCGCACCAGTCCGGTCGCTCCGAAACGGGAGGTGGTGAAAGCCGTGGTGCAAGAGGCTTTCGACAAATTCAAGAACGACACAAGCGGAAAGAACGCCGATTACATCCCGTATCTAGCCCAGGTCGACTCGAAACTGTTCGGCATTGCAATCGTCACCACCGATAACCAGGTCCTTACACTTGGAGACGTGAACTACTCATTCTCCATACAGTCAATCTCCAAGGTCTTCACTCTCGCACTTGCGATGGAGGAGTTGGGACCGGAGAAGGTCTTCGACAAAGTCGGGTCAGAGCCGACGGGACGTGCCTTTAACTCGCCGATAGCCGTCGTCGACATGGCGACGCACACCGGAAATCCGTTCGTCAATGCTGGGGCCATTGCGACCACGAGCCTGATTTCAGGCAAAGATGCGTCGGAAAAGTGGAAGAAGATTCTCGACTTCTACAGCAAAGCGGCGGGCGAAAAGCTGATACTCATCGATGACGTCTACAAATCGGAAGCGGCGACCAACACCGGAAACAAAGCACTCTCATACTTGCTGGCCAAGTACGACCGAATTTATGCGGACCCTTTTGAGTCCGTGGACATTTACACGAAGCAGTGCTCGGTAGGAGTGAACGCCGTTCAACTTGCACGCATGGGAGCGACGCTGGCGAACAATGGCATCAACCCCGCCACTGGCGAGCAGGTCATCAAGGCCGAAGACGTTCCCCACATCCTGAGCACGATGGCGATGGCGGGTCTCTACGACGGCTCCGGCGGGTGGGCCTGGCATGTCGGTCTACCGGCGAAGAGCGGCGTGGGCGGCGGGATCGTAGCTATCGCTCCCGGTAAGGGCGCAATCGCCGTTTTCGCGCCGCCGCTCGACGAAGCGGGAAATAGCGTAAAGGCCCAGAAAGTCATCCAGTATGTGGCGGACCGGCTCAACTACAACCTCTATTCGCCGACTTCGGTGGGATTGAAATGAGCTGTGTTTTTCCGGACGCCACCGTAAGCGGCATCCATGAAGAATGCTGACGGATGGCCGGCGAGTCAGGGGCCGGAATCCTGAGGTTTTGTGTTCCTCGACTACCGATTACGGCGATTTTCGTCGGGACGAGCAAGGTTGAACGTATGAGAGACGCCACGGTGAGCCTGCGAGCTGTTGTTTTTCTAGTCGTAACGGCGATGACGGCGTTGGTTGGCGCGCAGACTCCTGCTGCTCAAGGAAGCCAGACTACCGCCGTCATCCCCAACGCACCGGAACTATTGAAGAAGCTGGACCAGTTGGTCGAGCAAAACAAGCAGCTGGAGAAACAAAACCAACAGCTGATGAGCGAGATTGAATCACTACGGCAGGGCCTGGCGAAGGAGGCGGCATCGTCTCCAGAGCTCAAGGGAAAGGAAACAGAGGCGAGCGCAAAGCAAACGGAGCTGGCCCCGGGCGTGCCTGAGGAAACCGCCGAGGCTCGCCAAGGTGAAGGTCCCGTAGTTGCCTCGAGTATTGGCGCTGCCCCACAAAGGAAGTGGGGCACATACACGCCCAACCAGGGGTTCACATTGGCCAGCACCGAGCTTGGCGACCTGAGCCTCAGCATTTACACCTATGTCCGTTACTTGAATCAACTCGGTCTGGACGCGACATACACCGACGTTTCGGGCAACGTCAAGAACGTGCAGCAGCGTCAGGATTTTCAAATTCAGAAAGTGCAGATGAAGTTTCTCGGCTGGGTCCTTGACCCAAAGCTCCGCTACTTCCTCTACGCCTGGACGTCGAACGCTTCCCAGGGGCTCGGTGCGCAGGTCGTGCTCGCAGGCAATGTGAACTACACCTTTAACAGACATTTTAATTTTGCCGGTGGTATCACCTCGCTTCCTGGAACCCGCAGCGTAGAAGGCAACTTTCCATTCTGGCTGGGCGTCGATACACGACTTATCGCCGACGAGTTTTTTCGCCCATCGTACACGTCAGGGATCTGGGCCAGGGGCGACATTATTAAGCACCTGCGGTATCAGATCATGCTTGGCAACAATCTGAGTACGCTCGGGGTAAGCGCCGCGCAACTGGATAACGGTCTTAACACCCTCGCAACCGCGCTC
>Ga0335077_10000823_pt1 | contig 35329 bp, 46 predicted proteins | sample Lox_Sample_31_FD_207151 | JGI IMG/M metagenome (GOLD analysis project Ga0335077, IMG submission 207151) | Soil microbial communities from Loxahatchee National Wildlife Refuge, Florida, United States - Lox_Sample_3.1 | ecosystem: Environmental > Terrestrial > Soil > Wetlands | place: USA... | reverse complement strand
ATGGCGAGAGCGCCGCGAGCGGGAAATTTCCTTTGTTATAATCGACACTGAGTTCGCTGCAGTTCGCCCGCCAAAAGCTTGCATGGCGCTATCGTCTAGGGGTTAGGACGGAAGATTCTCAATCTTCGCGCGTGCGTTGACGCCGCTGGGCTTAGGCCGGTTTCCCGCAATGGCATGTACCGCCTGATGTACCGTTTCCCGTTCCCCGGGGGCGGCTCCGCTGGGCCTTCAGCGCGACTATCTTCGGCTTCCCGCCCGTGCTACATTCCGACCTGGAAGCCCGGAGGAGCACACATGTTGAGCGCAACTGAAGAACAGTTCGCGAGGACCGAAATCGAGAAGGCTATGACCGACGGCGGCGTGCTTCGCGAGTCGCGCGAGGCGGTCGCAAAGTTCCTCATCTCGCAGGCGGAGGTCGAGATGAGCGGGCGGGTGGCGGCAGTTCGCATTCGCGACGAGCACGGGCGCGTGCTGTCGCTCGGCGACCGACTGAGCGAGATGAAAACGGAGTACATGCACAAGCACAGCTTTTGCGCCGGGCCGCCCGTCGTGTCGGCCAGGGACCTTCGCGCAACTTCCGCGAACTTCTCCGAGATCGCCAGCGGCCGCGTCCGCGTCGAGTGATGCCCGGCGTTCTCGTGGACGAGACCGGCAACATCCACCTGCTCGAGAACTACGGCAGCGCGGCGACCAGGACGCTGTGCGGGATCCCCGTGCCGAAGATGTGGGGCGCGGTGCGCGGCGACGTCCACTGGGGTCACCCAGGTCACGAGACCTGCGCGGAGTGCCGGACGGTCCACGATGCGAGGGTCGCGCGGCTCGGCGGATCGCCGCCGCCGCCGACCCGCAGGGCGCAGCCCGTCAGCCGCACTGTGAGGCGCATCCCGCCGAGGTAGGAACCACGAAAAACTTCCGCGCCTGCGGGCCGTCCAATGGCCGCCGAGCCATCGGGTTACGGATGCGCGTTGCCCGTAAGTCGTTGTAGTTGCTTGACTTGCCGCCTTACTAGCTTTTATAATCATTCCAGCATTCAGGACGGCGCGACAAGCGCCACCAACCGACCCGATGTGACGGGCACGGTGGTCAGGGGCCGCAAAAGACCCCGATGTGGCGAACGAAAGAAGTTCGCAAACGAAGCCGCCTGATGGCGGCGTTTTCTTTTCTGCGGTCCTTTCCTGATTGCCCCGGAGAACGGGCGATGTACGGAACCAACCGAAACCAGATGTTGACCCCGCGCTGCGTCGTGTGCGGCAAGGTCGTGGCGCTGCGCGTGGACCCCGAGGATGTCGAGCGCTGGCACAACGGAACGTTGGTGCAGGACGCCTTTCCATACCTCGACGCAGCGGAGCGCGAACTTCTCATCAGCGGAACCTGCGGCGAGTGCTGGTCCGCGCTCTGCCCGGACCCGAGCGTTCACCCGACCGCCTACAACGACTAAGCGCCAGACCCGGCGCGGAAAAGAGGAAGCAAATGCTGACAGTGAACAAGAACGAGGCGATAACGAAGCTCAACCGACTGATCGAGGACGGGCGGCAGAACGCTGGCCGCGTCATCGAGCACGTGATGCAGAACCAACCGCAGGACTTCATCGTCAAGGCGAACGCGCTCCAGTTCTCCGGCAACGGCGGGCTGCGCGTTGCGCTCAATGGCGCCGAGCACGGCGTGCACCGCTTCGCGCTCGGCCAGATCGCGGAGGTCGCCAACCTGCCGGTCAAGTTCCTCGACTCGCTGGCCGGGAGCGAGTGGGGGCGCGCCCTGATCGCGCACAACCTGTCCCAGATATTCGCGCACCGCGACGCGAAGCGGCATCTCGTCCGCACGCTGAACAGCGAGGTTCGCGGCTTCCTGTCCGACAGCTACCGCCGGCTCGATTCGCGTCCCATCGTCGAGGCGTTTGTCACGGGAGTGCAGCGACTCGGCGCGCTGCCCTACAAAGGCATCGTCACCGACACGAAGGTCGCAATCCAGGCCATCTTGCCGGATGTGTTCGATGTCATCCCCGGCGAAGTTGTCGCGTTCGTCCTCAGCCTGGAGAACTCGGACTTCGGCAACGGCGCACTGAGCCTGCGCGTCGGCGCACTCCGCATCTGGTGCGACAACCTGGCGGTGTTCGAGGAGAACATGCGGCAGGTCCACCTTGGCCGCAGGCTCGACGAGAACATCGTCTTCTCGCAGAAAACCTACCTGCTGGACACCCGCACGACCGTCTCCGCGCTGGAGGACATCATCGGCGTGCAACTGAACCGCGAGGGACTCAAGCGCCGGATGGAGCTGCTCGCGGTCATCGCGCAGAAGGCGGTCGACCCGCAGGCCGCGATGAGGATGCTCAAGGACTCGCTGGGCGTGGGGCAGGCGCAGGCGGTCATTGACGCCTACAAGAGCGCCGACATCGAGATGCTTCCCGCAGGGAACAACGCATGGCGCCTGTCGAACGCGATCTCGTGGGTCGGCGGCAAGGAGCCGGACGCCGAAAAAAAACTGGAACTGATGAAGCTGGCGGGTCGCGTTCTCCTGCCCGGAAAGAAGGGCAGCAACGACGTTCCGTTCGCCGATGCGGAGGTCGTCGCGGCGTAGTTCGCGAGGAAGGCGGCGGGAGAACCTGCCCGCCCGCTTTAAGCGGCAGTTCTGGTTCCAAGCCCAGAGCAAAAGGAACGTGGCAATGGAAGCCGACAGCAACACGTTCGTTCGATACCGGAGTGGGAGCATCGTGTTCGCCTTTCGCTGCCCCCTCTGCGGAACGCGCGGCGAACTCGGAGTGCGGGACGGCAACCACAACGCATTGGTGCCGTGCCCGTCGAGGTGTGGCGCGCAGTTCATGGTTCGATGCGGTCGCGGTTTCTTCGCGAAGCCGACCCTGGAGTTTGCCTTTGGGCCAAGGAGGAAAGCATGACGCACGCAACCGAAGTGACGCAGACACCGGATGTGCTGGTCGCCAACGCTGGGACCGTTTTCGTTTTCTGCCCGCTCACGCTGAGGGCAAGGGAGTGGATCGACGCTCATGTGCAGAACGCGATGTGGTACGGCGACTCGATGATCGTCGAGCACCGGTATGCGTTGGGTCTGGCCGCAGGGATGAAAGATGCCGGGCTCGAACTGAAGTGAGCGAACCGCACAAGGTTTTTAAGGAAGGAGGACCGCAAATGTCAGCGTTCGTAGTGGAGGACCGAACCATCAACCGCATCGTTAGCCACCTGTGCTTCAACCGTGACTTGGAGTGGCTGCGGTCGGAGTTCTGCGAGGCTGCGCGGGCCGCGTCGGACGAGGAGATCGGCGCTGCGCTGTTCAAGCTGAACTGCGATGCCGTCGAGGCCCGATATGGAGTGGGCGAGGCGGCTAAGTTCCGCCCGCTCGATTACCAGTTCCAGTTGGAGTCCGCATCGGCGCGCCAAGTCTACGACGAGATCGCCACGCTGCAGTACCAGTGCTCGGAGGGCGACGTGCCGGAGACCGCGCTGTTCAAACTTCTGGTTCAACTCCGGGCGGCGGTCGCGGACGATGTCATCGGGCAAACGGCGCAGCAGGGCGAGATGGAGGCCGAGCTTGAAAACTCGCTGTACGCGCGCTGCGAGGCGTGTTGCAAGGGGATCAAGCACGACGACCGGCACTGCGGCGCGCCGGTCGCGCGGCGGTTGCTGGTCGGCGTCGGCAGGATCAGGAGGGTCGCATGAAATCCAGTCTGCTCGAAGTGGCAAAGAGAATCGAAAAGCAACTCGGCAATCCCATGGGCGACGGCGGCATCGATCTCGACCTGCTCGAAGAACTCCGCGCCGCCATCCGTGAGGAAGCGACAGGGACCGACGCCGCGATGCAGGCGCTCGCGGTCGAGCGCAGCGGCTCGCTCATGCGAGCGGTGATCGAGATGGACGGCCACATCCGCGCCGGCGAACATCTCGCCGCGCTCGGGGCCGCGCTCGGGGCAGCGAGCACGCTGCCGGCGCAGGAGCAGCAGCTTGTCTCACTCCTCACCGTCGTGCGCGACATCAAGGACAGCAATCGGACGGGACCAGAAACGAGGACGCCATGAGAAGGCGTCATGCGTTGCTCGTCGCGATGTGGATCGTAATGCTCGCCTGGTACGGGTGGCTCAAGACGGTGCTGCTCGTGGTTCTCGTTGCGGCCGGATTGTTCTTCGGGACCATGCTCGTGTTTGCGCTGTACGACGCCATCCGCACGCGGGGCAACCGAGACGTGCGACCGCGAACTGCGACGGGCGGCGACGACGAACTCGCCGAACTCCGAAAGATGGCGGGGCTCTGAGGAGTCCGCTTCGCGGACTCGCCGAGGGGCGAAAGATTGGCTTCGAAGTAACAGTTCGGCGCCGCGGGCCAGAGCCGTCAGCGGCAGGTTGACGAGCTACCTGCTCGTCAACGGGAGGAAACGACGTGAAACATTTACTGCCCGAGCAAGTTGAGAAGCTCATCGCCGCCGCCAACGGCGACAGGAACAAGCTGCTGTTCAGGATGCTGTTCGACCACGGCCTGCGAATCTCGGAAGCACTGGCGCTGACCAAGGCGTCGGTGCAGCGCGGCGGATACCTGCGCGTCAAGGCCCGCAAGGGCGGCAGGCACACCGACGAGAAGATGAACGCGCAGACGCTCGCGCTCTGGAACCGCGTGACCGAGCACATCTGCCCGGGGACGCTGGTTTTTCCCATATCGAGGCAACGCGCCCACGACATCTTTCACGCGGCCTGCGACAAAGCAGGCATCGAGCTTCAGCCGAGACAAGGAGTGCATAGCCTGCGCCACAGCCTGGGGCATGCGCTGCTCAATCAGGGAGCTCCGCTGCCGGTCGTGCAGAAGGCGCTGCGGCACCGGTCCATCGGCAGCACGGGCGTGTACTTGGAGGCGGACGGGCGCGACGTCGACTCATGGCGGGCGAAGGCGACCGCAGCAACCGCCGCGTCGGCGGCCTCGATGTCCCTCGCCGAGGTTCAGCGCGAGATCGCGCGGCTCAGCAAGCTGGCCGCCTCGATGCAGGCCGCCACAGCGGACACGTCGCCGGAGGCGTCGTCATGACCGACCTTGCGACCATCTACCGCATCACTTCGCGCGACGGCACGCCGGTCACGATGCGCGACGGCGAGAACGTCCCGCGCCACGCTGAGATGCTTCGCCATGACCTTGGCTTCTGCGACCCGAACGACATCAGCAAGGTCGTGTTCCCGCTGTTCTCCGGAAGGAACGGGCGCACGTCGCCGAAGATCGCACGCGGCCGCTGGGCGTCGTGCGGCTTCTTGGTCGAGCGCTACGACAGGGACTTCGTGCGAGCGGGCCGCTGGGTCACGTACCGGCCGAGGACGAAGATGCGGCGCGTCCGCTGACGCCGATCACGTTGGACGAGTACCTAAAGGCGCACCCCGGTGACCGGGTCGCCATGTGGCGGTGACGCGAAGCGCGGAGCCTTATAATAATGTCCGAAAGCTAGTAAGCCTTCTGGCGAAGGGGAATGAGAAATGCAGATCCAGCAAGTCACCACAGACGGCAAAAACCAACGCTTCGTAGACTTCGCTAACTGTCGGGCAACGCTCGTCGACCATCGCGAGGAGCCGGACAAGGACTGGGCCGGCACGGGCTTCTACATCCGGGTCACCGCCTACACCGAGGACCGGAAACCGATGCAGGGCGCCGAGTTCCCGCTGACCGACGAGAACGTGCTCGACGCGATCCGCGCCATCGCCTGCGTGGCCGGCATCGCGGCAGAGCAGCGCGAGGCGGTCGCGACATAGAACAAGATGGCTCAGTATGACAAGTGGTTGGACGGCGTGAAGGAAGCGCTGCGGTCGATCAACATGCCCTTCGACGACTGGCAAAGTCGTTGGCGCTTCGACTTTCGACGAGAGTTCGACGCCGGGTCAAAGGCCAACGACGCCGCGATGAAGGCGAACCGCTTCTGGTGGCGCGAGCAGAACAGGGTGCTGAAGCAGGATTGTCGCAATGTGTCCGACTGCTGGCTGCCGCGCGGCCACCAAGGCCCTTGCCAGCCCATTTCCATGCCAAGGTATGAGCGCGGCGACTACGTGAAAGCCGAGTTCGCGGGCGAGGGCGGGATGCCCGGCGAGTGGATGTGGGTTCGGGTGAGCCGCTGCGACGAGGAGAAACAACTCGTGTTCGGTGCGCTCGACAACGAACCTGTGAACGACTACGCCGGGAGGGTGAAGCTGGGAACGGAACTCGCCATCAGCTATGACAAGGTGCGGGAGCACAGAAAACCAACCGAGTTCGCCAAACACTGACGGGTCGACCTTGGACAATATCACTCCAACGGAGCGCAGCAGGCAGATGAGCTTGGTTCGATCCAAGAACACTAAGCCAGAGCTGCTAGTCAGGAGGCTCGTGCATCAGCTTGGCTATCGCTATCGCCTTCATCGAGCCGACATGCCCGGGAGACCGGACTTGGTGTTTGTTTCCCGGCGCAAAGCTATCTTCGTCCACGGCTGCTTCTGGCACGGGCACAAGTGCAAGCTGGGTCGAATGCCGAAGTCCCGGCTCGAATACTGGGGAGCGAAGATAACCGGCAACCATCAGCGCGATCTGCTGAATCTCCGACGTCTACGGAAGATGCGCTGGCGAGTGCTAGTGTTGTGGGAATGCGAACTGCGGAAGCCGGATTCAATCGCTCTTCGAATATCGAAGTTCCTAGAAGCCTAATCCGTCCACAGCTAGCTTTTTGTTCCTGAACCAAGATAGGTTATACCTTCTGCCTGAAGTCCGGACCTAGAATCCCAGTGAAGTCGTCTCGTTTCGATTCGGACGACCTCTTCGGATGACGGAAAAGGACTTCGAGGAACTGCTGGACGACGTAGCCACGACGCTCACCCGGCAGGTGCGCGACGATCCCGCGCTCCAGGTGCCGAGCGCGTTCGAAGATCGTGCGAGGCTGCTCCTTCGCGAGTTAGCCCACGAAAAGGGCATCGAGGTCGATCCTGTAGCCATTCCCCAAGTCTTCCCAGACATCGTGGTCGGAGAGTTCGGTATCGAGGTGAAGGTCAACTCAAAGAACTCTTGGCGCAGTGTCGCGAACAGCGTGTTCGAGGGCACGCGGGACGTGAACGTCAGGAGGGTCTACGTGCTGTTCGGGAAGATGGGCGGGACTCCAGCCGTCAGGTGGGGGCATTACGAGGACTGCGTGTGCCACGTCAGGACGTCGCACGTGCCTCGGTTCGAGGTAGAGATAGGCACGAAGAAGCCGCTGTTTAAAAAGTTCGGCGTCACATACGAGCAGTTCCGCGACCTCTCGGAGCAGGGCAAGATGGACCTGATCCGAAAGTATGCTCGCGGTCGTCTCAAGGAAGGCGAGCACCTGTGGTGGCTGGAAGCCAAGCCGACGAAGGATCAGGAGCACTCGCTGCCGCTTCAGGTGAGGCTCTACATGAGGCTTCCGCAAGCGGAAAAGCGGAGACTGCGAGCCGAGGCGGCCCTGCTCTGCCCGCAGGTGGTGAAGCCTTCGCGATCGAAGAACAAGTACGACGACGCTGCCGTCTACCTGCTCACCTACCACGGCGTCCTGTGCTCGCAGGCGCGGGACTTGTTCTCCGCTGGCAGCGTGGCAATGCGGGCAGACCAGACTCGCGGGGGGAACTACATCCTACGCGCACTTCAAGACATCGAGGCAGAGATGAAACTCGCGGCGAAGCGGCTGGAGGACGCGCTGTTCGTGGAATACTGGGGCGTCTCGGTTCCTCCCGCGAAGCGCATCAAGGAGTGGCTCGCTCGCGCGGACAAGCTCGCGAAGGGATGGGTTCCGTCGAAGGAGCTGTTCCGCGACTGACTATTCCAGACACGCGCAGACTGCCTTCGCCACGTGCCAAGCCAGCACGGGTGGCACCGCGTTTCCCACCTGCCTCTCGGTCTCCCTCAGCTTCGCATCGAAGATGAACGTGTCGGGGAACGACTGGAAGCGGGCCGCCTCGCGCATCGAGATGCGGCGCGGCAGCCGATAGTGGTATTGGATATTTCCGTGGCACTCCGCCCTGATGGTGTACGCCGGACGGTCAGGCACCAGCCTGCGATTCCCCTGCTCTGGGCTTACGTTCGCTCGGCTCCAGACGTGGTTTATCCCGGGAAGCTCCCCCAAGCGCTCCAGATCAGAGATCGCCTCTTTGGCAGTTAGGGGTTTACGCTTAATCGGCTGAGGATGGAGGAATGGCCTGCAGTCGGACTGTGTGCCGACAATGAACACGCGCTCTCTTGTCTGGGGAACGCCGTACTTGGAAGCGAGGTAGAGTTGATACGACACCTTGTATCCCAGTGCCTCGAAGTCCTCGACGACCTGATGGATCGCCCGCTGGTGGTGCTTCATCAGGAGACCCTTCACGTTTTCCGCGACGAAAACCTTCGGGCGTGTCTTCCGAACTCCTTCAAGCATCGCCTTGTAAAGCCCGGTGCGCTTCCCGTTCACGCCGACCCGCTTGCCATTTACGGACACGTCTTGGCAGGGAAAGCCGCCGATCAGGACGTCGCACTCTTCCGGCAACGACTCGATTACGTCCCAAACGTCGTCACAGATGATCTCCGTTCCCAAGTTTCGGCGATATGTCCTGCACGCGGCGGGGTTGTGCTCGTTCGCCCATACGATGCGAAACGGGAGGCGGCGGTAGGAGCGACCGAAAACCCTGAAGCCTCCGAGGAACCCCAAGTCCATGCCTCCGCAGCCGGAGAACATCGAAACTAGGGTGTACTCTTTTTGCGTCGGCCCGGACGGCAGTTCGATGCCGAGGGGAAGGGTGGTTTGGATCGGGCGCTCAAACGAGCGCAGAGCGGTCGCCATCGTGAATCCCTTCTACACGTCCGCGCCCACGCCCGCAACTGTGAATCGTTTGCAAAACAGGTGCGTTTTGTGGAAGCCGAACGGGGCAGTATCTCACACAATCCTGTGGAGAACGAATAGCGAAAGAGGAACCGATGGTCGTAGCTTGCCGCGCGGGGCAACGGGCGACGAAACCCACGCGACAACTGCTCACGGGTAGGACATCGCGCCGGAGGCGCCGATGCCGAACGGAAGGCCATGGAATCTTTGAGGCGTTTACATCCTCAGTCCAAACCTGCGTTTGAAGGGAGTACCTGTGACCTTCTCCCACCATTTCCCTTCGATGATTTTGAACGGCTGCAACAGTTCGCGCAGTTCACGGCTCGGCTTGCTAGTGGAGTATCGACCGCGTTTCCAGGATGCGGAGTTTCCCCGCGCCCGACCCCAGCACTTCCGCGCGATTGCCAGCGCTTCCTTGTATGTCAGTGCATAGGTGACGGTCGCGCTCTGGTCGTGGACGTGCCAGACATAGGCGATTATCAGGTTCGCGACCCTTTCGTATTTTCGGTCGATGCTGAACGACGCCTCCGACGAGGCTTTCATCTGCACGGGACGCGCAATGAACCTTTTCACATTCGAGGAGAGGTCCGCGTAGGCGATCAGGTCGATTCCCCGGTCGCGGGCGGGGACAGCGACTTCCAGCCCGTCCCGCAATATCTCGGAGCCGAGCCGATTCCGACCGATTAGTTCGACAACCTGTGTGTCCTTTATTTTGGGGGTCGGCATTATGTCGGCGCTACTTGGGCTTCTTGAATAGGACGTATGTCCGCCAAGCACCCTTGTTGATGTGCGGGTCGCCGGGAACAGCCCACGCGGAGACTGCTTCCCATCCCCCGCCGCCAAGCTCTGCGAGCTTCTCTTCGTTGGTTTCCTCGCTGGAGGAAAGCTCCTCGATGAGGTACTGCCATTCGTTGCTCATGCCTCTGATTCTATCCCCAAACCGCATTGACCATTCGCCTCCACCCTTTTTCAACTAAGGCGTCGTATGTGGATTCGAGGCATCGGCCCCGGCAGATTCCGCTGGGCGCACCGCCTGAAGGGCGTTACAGTCTTCTCGTTGAGGAGGTTCGGATGGCGAAGAACGAACCGAGGCACATCATCGCCCTGGACGGGCCGACGAGGGCGACGCTGGCGAAGATGAGCGAGGTGATGCACGGCCACCTGGTCGACACAGCGTTGCGGGCCGGACACGGTCACGCGATGTCGAACGTCTCGGGCCACACGGCGCCGGACAACGATCACGCGCTGCAGAAAAACCAGTTCATCCCGCAGAGGGTCTTCGCGGGTCCAAGCGAGGGCTCGCAGGGCGGCTTCGCGCCGGCTGCTGGCGCGGACTACACGACGAGCAGCGTCGGCGACACGCCCGATTGCGACAGCGGAGGCCCGAGCGGGCTCTGACCGCTCGCGGGCAAAGGAAAACCAAGGAGGACGAGGCGATGAGCAAGAAGAATGCAGGTGGAGGGAGCAGCAAGCCGGCAGCGGGCGTCAGGGCGCAGCGCAGTGCGTCGCCCGCGTCCGGCATCAAGGTGACGCCGGGCAGCGGCATCTCGGCGCAGCGGGCGCAGCAGACTCGGGACACGCTCGGCGAGCACGTGAAGGAGTTGGTCGGCCACGCGCTGGACAGCGCGGAATACGTCGGACACGGTCACTTCGTCGGGAGGCAGGGGCCGCGAGGGCACGACATGGTTGCGTCCGACGCCCACCTGCAAAACGGGCAGTTCATCCCGCAGGCGATGGGGAAGGACGGCGGCGTCGGCTTCGACGACGACCAGCAGATGGCCGATGACTACGGCAAGGCAACCGATGCTGGCGACGACTGACATCGGCGCGGCTGCGTCGAGCGAGTTCTGCGTCGGAAATCCATCATGGAGGCTTCACATGGCGAACAACGACGACAAGCCGACGATCGAGCGCGGCTCGTACGGCGACCGCGGCAACCTGGAACAATCACGGCCAGACGGGCTCGGCAAGCCAGGCGGCGGCAGCGAGGAGTCGGGCGTCACGACGCCGCCCGGGCCGCGCTCCTACGATTACGACCAGCGCAAGGGCCGGAAGTGAGCGAGTCCGCGCAGCGAACTTCCATCCCGGGCCCGGAGCCGGACCTTGACTCGCCGGAGGCGCTCCGGCGGCGCTGCCTGGAGTTCGGGCACCTGCTGTTGTCCATCGCGATCTCGGAGCTGGCGCGGTTGGAGGAGGAGTCGCGGCAGCGGATGGAGCCGGAGGCGGAGGAGAAGCGCGGCGCCCTCGAGAAGCTGCTGGCCCTCGGCGACCGCCTCGAGCGACTCGGCGGCGACGGCGACAGGAAGCCCAACTGAAACCGTCAACACCGCGACGCCAGCACGCTCTGAAGTCAACACAGGTTTGGGGGTTGCCGCCGAAGGCCCCCGGGATGGAGTTGCGTCATGTCGAGGATACTGAAGCAGGTCGACCTCGATGCGCTGCAGAACGTTGAGCCGGCGAGACGCCGGGAGCTTTGGGAGCGCCTTCCGGGGGAGTCGGAGAGGGCTTGGAAGGCGTTTCAGGCTTTCCGCGACGCCCTCGAGCACCGGGTGGTTTCCGAGGTTGGCAAGCAGTTGACTCCGCGGTGCAGTCGCCAGAATGTGTGGCGCTGGTCGTTCCGCTGGCGCTGGGAAGAACGGGTCGCGGCCTTTGACGTGGATCGGGACCGTCGGCACCGCGAGGAACTGGCGCGGCAGCGCACGGAGATGGACGCGCGCCATCTCAAGATCGGCGCCCTGATGCAGTCGATCGGCGTGGCCGGGTTGAATGAACTGCGGAACCGAGTCGCGCAGCAGCTCCCCCTCGGGCTCAGCGCGGACGAGGCGCGGAGCCTGATTGAGGCGGGCGCGAAGCTGGAACGGGCCGTGCATGGGCCGGAGCGGGAGTCAAAATATACTTCGATCATCGTGAATCTTTGCGACGCCGACCCGTTGCCCGACGCGCCGGCAGAGCCGCGCCCCGCCCTTTGCGACGACACGCTGGGCGAGAGCTCGGCGGACCTGCCTCGAAAGCTCAACTAGCCTTCCGCCTTTCCATCTTACTAGTGTCTGTTGTATGCTCGGCCCGAGGTGACCCGATGGCCGCCGTCGCCACGCACCCGCCGCACAGCCACTCCTACGACCTGGCGCTCGCAATAGTCAGGCGCATGTTCCCCACTGCGCCGTTCGTCCACGAACTGAACCGCAAGCTGGCGCTGGCCGCCGTTGCCGCGAACGGCGGTCGCTGCAAGGAGCGTGGTTGCCCGTGGCCCGTGTTGACCGGAAGAACCAGGTGCCGCCGCCATCTCGACGACCTGCTGGCGCAGGTCAGCGTTCTTCCGTCCGCGCTCGGTCCGGAAAGACGATCCCCGCGACAACCCTCAGCGTAGTTACCACCTGGTAAAGTCGCGTGGTTCGGAGCCTGAAAGTGTGCCACTTCGCCTTCCCGGGAGCGGCTCCCGTCCCACTTTTTCTGGCCGCTATTGGCTCGCGCCGCGCAGCCAACGCACGTTGACAAAAACACAGCTCGTCCACGGTCGAGGTTGACGCCTCTGGTTCCGGCCACCAGAAAAAGCGCTGGCAACTCGAACGGGAGTTCGCTATAGTTGCGCGGTCGTAGGGAGCATCGCCGGACCGCCAACTCCCGAGAAGCACCCCCACAGTAGGCGTGACTGTCGTCGTTTCGGAGGCTCGTCCTGGGCCTTCCGGCTTCATCCCTGCGTGTTCGTTCCTGAGTCGGGCCTCCAGTCAAACATTCCAAGATGGAGGAGACCGCCATGGTTGACGCCCCGGCTTTGTCGCCCGCAGAGATGCGCGAGATGCGCACCATTCTCGGTTGGACGTTCACCCAGCTTTCGAAGAGCACAGGCATCTCGCGAGCGCAGTTGTGCGAGTACTCGACCGGCGTCGGGAACCTGCGCGACGACCAGATCGAGAGATGCGCGGCGGTGCTCAGGAAGGCCATGGTCGCGCACAGCCGGCGCATCAGCGCCATCGTGGCCGGCAGGCGCGAGGCCACACGCGAGGCGGTCGCCGTCTAGGAGAAGGGGATTGCCCTGCGCGAACGCAGCGCGCGGGCAGCAGTCGGCGTTCAGTGTGTTCGCCGGCGGCGACATCGGGCAGGATGCGGTGGGACGCCGCTCCCGCCCCCGGTCGCTCAACTTGGCCTGCTGTTGCGGGACGCAGGAGCAGGCCTTTTTCCAGATCGCGGATGGTCGGCGCGGGCGACGACAGGCCATCCGGCAAAGGAGCAACGACGACGCCAACGATACCACAAGCCGACCCGCCCAAAGATACTCAACCAGATTCGACGCACAACGCGCTCGTCGACCGCCACACGCACGGGGTCCAGCCCTACTTCAGCGAGTGGATGAAGGCGAGGATGGAGTCACGACAGGAGGGCGCCCTCAGCGGCGCGCCAACGCGGAGGGCGTGCCCGCCATCGTCACCCTCAACGAGACGTACCTCAGGCCCGAAGCGGTCGTGAAGCTGAGACCAGGTTGGGCGCAGTGATCGAGCGAGTTTTCCGATGGAGTCGGCCTCGGGTCGTGGCGGCGGGCGTGTCCTGGTTTTCTCCTTGGTCCGCCGCCGTTCCCGGGATGTTGGGATCCCGCTTGCGCGGACTCGGGGCCACCGCTGGGCGTCTGGCCGATCAGCACGCCAGCGCCGGCGCCGCCGGCGACGAAGGGCGGGTCATGAAAAAAAGATTCGGTTTTCTGTTTTGAAAAGAGCACTTGTGGTACGGATGGAAGTAGCAGGTTTTTTCCTGAAGCGCGACGAGCCGCCCGGTTCGGCGACTCGTGCGGGCCTTCGGAGAGAAGGCCGAAGCCGTTCGCGGCGGCTCGATGCAAGCGTAACACCCCGCCCGCACGTCTTCCAGCAAGATCGAGTAGGAGGCAAAAGTTAGAAGGCCAGCGCGCTGACGCTGGCCCAAAATCTCGCGAGCGACGATGAACGCGAGGTTCGTCTTTGGCAGACGAGCTTCACGTTACTAGCTTTTCATCGTCCTCGCAAGCGGAAAAAGGAGCGACGATGGACTACGGTTGGAACGACGAGATCAACTGCTGCATCGACTGCATCGAGAACGCCGACTACTACGGACCGCCCGACCCGCCACTGGTCGCGGCCGGCAAGAAGAAGGACTTCTATCCTCGGGCGGAACTGGCCCTGGCGATCTTCGGCTGCCTGCCCAGCTTCGAGACCGACATGGAGATCATCCCCGTCGACCCCGGCGGCAAGCGCCCGGCAAAGGGCTTCATGCCCAACCACGAGGCGATACCGAAGACCGAGGAGGGCATCGCACTCGCGGCCCTGCGCTTCCCCCACGCGAATGCCGCGATCCGCTCGCGGCGCGCGGAGGGCGCGATAATCGGCATCGACATCGACCGCCCCGGCGTCGTCGCGCGCTACGAGGCCGAGACCGGCCGCAACCTGCCGCGCACGTACACGACCCAGACACGCCCGCTCTCCGCGCCCCACAAGATGCACATGTTCTGGATGTCCTCGCCCCTCTCCGTGTCGTCGCTGCCGAAGCAGGTCACCGATGTCACGACCGAATGCGGCTACGACCTGAAAGGCAACGGCGGTTGGGGCTACCTCGTGACCGAGGGCTCGGTGCGCGACGGCGAGGAGATCAAAGTCCTCGACCCCAGCCCCATCGCGGCGATCCCGGACGACTTCGTCGAGTGGCTCGCCCAGGACGTCGCCAAGGGACGCGAGCGGAACCGGGCGAAGCGGGCCGCCGAGAGAAAGGCCGAGACCGCCGACCGCGCCGCGATCGCGCTGGCCTGCAGCTTCGCAGTCGCCCACGGCGACCGCAACCGCACGATCTGGTCCCGCATCCGCACCTACAAGAATCTCGGCATGGATGACGACGAAACCTACGAGATGGTCGGGCGCGACATCAAGCACTTCGAGGACGCCGAGAGCTACCTCTCCAATATTAGGCTCCGCGCCCGCATCCGCGAGGTGCCGACCCTCGGTCGCGATGCCTCACTCCGCAACCTCAACCGCGACCGTCGCGCACGCCGCAAGCCCGCGTTCCACCGCACCCGCGAGCAGATCGCCGCCCTGCCCGCCGAGGTCACCCCCGCCCAGGCAAGAACTTCCCTCGACGTCCGCAGCGACGCCGACCGGCAGCGCATGTGCCGCCAGCTTCGCCGCGCCGGTTACGTCGCCATCGGACGGCAGGGTTCGCATCGCCGCATCTGGATCAGGCCTGTCCCCGTCCAGCAACCACGTCCCGCCCTTGCCCTCGGCGCTTCATCCTTCGGGTTCCACTCCTTCAGTGGAACTCCAAACTCCTGCTCAAGCCCATATAGAGCAGCGGCAACTCAAGCAGCAGAGCGCACATCTTCAGGAAGTGAACATGAGAGCTTTTGCGAAAGCAAAGTAGTTGTCGCGAAGGAAGTTGCGGGCGCGGCGCTCACGTTCACTTTCGAAAAAGACGCACGCTCACGTTTGCGTCCGCGGTGCGCCGGCATCAGGGCGGCGGACGAGAGAACTGGTCGCGACTCGTACGAAGCCGCCGAACGCGAGGCGATCCAAGCCTTGGGATGAGCAGAAACGGCAGAAAGGACGTGGACGATGACGATGATCGCGGGCAACTCGCGGGGTCCTGCGCGAGGTTGTCCACGGCGAATGCGTGTGCGGGCTACGAGGCGGAAGCGCGCCGACGCTCGACGTCGCTGACGACGAGACTAGTAAGCAATCTGGCTCTCAGGCGTTCGCCGAGATGCACTCTATCTAGGCATTCCTGCTACACTTCTTGGTCCGTTCCGTTTTCACCGGGCTCGATCAAACAGCAACAGAAAAAGGGTGACCGAGACACGCCGCGCCCTTGCAGGCGGGGCGAATACGTATGCCCCCTGCTGCGGGAACGCAAACTTACGATGCCGATCAACCGCCGGTCATGGCGCGAGGCTACACATTCACGGACCACGAGTTGGACGCCATGCTCGCGGAGGACGTGCGCCCTATCGTCCACGACGAAGCTGGCGCGGCGGAACTAGACGCGCTTCTGGCCGGCGTGGCAGCGACCGAGTTCGCGAACCAAGCATTGGGCGAGGTCCTGCACACGGCTCATAACCCCGAGCCTTGGCGCGTGGGAGAAGCCATCGCCGAAGCCTACTTGGTCGAGCACCGCCAGTGCGAGTTTCCCTGGCCCGGCGGCAGAGACCTGAAGAATCCCGAGTCGAGTCCCGCCGGAACGGACCTCGTCGGATTTCAAACGCAAACCCAGACAACTAGCGTGCGATTTTCTTTCGGCGAGGTGAAGACCTCGAACGACAGCGAGTATCCGCCGTCGCTCATGTACGGGCGGCATGGGTTGAAGCAGCAACTCGAGGCCCTGCGCGACGATGCGGCGGTGAAGGACGCACTGGTCAAGTATCTGGGCCTGCACTCCTATGGTCGCCCCTGGCTCCCGCGTTTTCGTCAGGCGGCGGCGCGTTACATCCACGACCGTTCCGATGTCGCAATCTTCGGTGTGCTCGTTCGAGACGTGCCGCCGCATTCACTCGATTGCTCGGGCAGAGCAGCGAGGTTGGCTCACGAGTGCCCTCCGCTGTGCGCGATCGAGTTGCTTGCGTTCTACTTGCCCGCTGGCAGCATCGAAACACTGCCGTCGCGCGTTCCGCCGCCGGCAGGAGGCGCGCCATGAGCGCCACGCAGACACCGGTGACCGCTCTGCGTTCCCACTGGGCCGTTAGCGCTCTCACGCCCGAAGAACTCGACCGGGCGTTCCAGGTCGCGGAGATGCGTCTCGTTCGCTCGACACTCGGCTCGCAGATGGACGTGCAGCCGGTCGATGGTCAACCGGAAACGGAGCTTCTTGAGCGGGCCGCAGTCGCGTACGAACTGGCGGCGATCGAGGGCCTCAACGCCCTGCTGCACCGCGCCGGGGACGACGGCTCCGCGCAACTGCGCGAGCAGGCGCAAGCGGCGGCCCATTGCGCGTTTGAGCTGCGGCGGGCTATTCGAGTCGCGGGCGCGCCCGAACAGCGCGTCAATCAAGTCCTTCAGCTCGCGGCGCTCGGCTACTGCGGCGACCGGTGGTCGGACCTGCGGCGATGGCTGAAGGAGCACCGCGAAGAAACGACAGCACCCTCAGTGGCCGACGTTTCATGGGATAGACGAGTGCTGTTTCGTCTCTACGATTGCTGGGTTCGCCTGCTTCGCAAGCAAGATTGGGACGATCTTGACGGCATCCGGGAGATCATCGCTGGCCTGCGGAGCGACCAGGGGACGTACGAGGCCACGCTACTGCAAACGGAGACGGACTCCGCCGCTCAAGCGGTCGCGCTGCGATTGATCGCGCTGTACCACTGGACGAAGGCCACTGAACTCGTCGCCATCTACATGCTGCAAGGGCAGCCTGCGGGGATCACGCAGGAGTTGGACAAGCATTTCGAGTCCGCCCGCGAGGCGGCTCTCGCCTCGCACGACCCCGCGTTCAATGTGCTGCTGGGTTGGCTGCACGCGGGCGCCCGAAAGATGATTGCGGGGTCCGTGTGGTGGGTCGCCCAGGCCGTGAACTCGCGCGTCACGCGGTTCGTCACAAACGTCACGAAGGCTCGCGGGCTGTTCGAGCTTCTTCCGCCTCAGCGCATTGCGCTCCAAGAGCAAGGTCTGCTGGACCAGGCAAGCCGCGCGATCGTCGTCGATCTGCCCACTTCGGGCGGGAAGACCGTGCTCGCGCAGTTCAGGATGCTCCAGGCTCTCAACCAGTTCGACGCCGACCGCGGGTGGGTCGCGTACGTCGCGCCGACCAGGGCGCTGGTGTCTCAGATCACGCGCAGGCTGCGCTCCGACTTTGGCCCCATTGGGATAAGAGTCGAGCAACTCACTTCGGCGGTGGACATCGACTCGTTCGAGGACGCGATCCTGTCGGCAACCGAGAACGTGCAGCAGTTCCAGGTGTTGGTCGCGACTCCCGAGAAGCTCCACCTAGTGCTGCGGAACAAGAAGATCTCGCGGCCCCTCGCGCTGATCGTGATGGACGAGGCGCACAACATCGAGGACGAGGAGCGCGGCCTGCGGATAGAGCTGCTGCTCGCTACGGTGAAAAGCGAGAACACCACCGCAAACTTCCTGTTGCTGATGCCGTTCGTGCCCAACGCGGATGCGCTGGCGCGGTGGTTGGCGCCGGACTCCGGAAAGACAATCCGCCTCGGCACAATGCCATGGCTTCCGAACGAGCGGATCGTCGGGATGTTTCACGCCACGAAGGACTCCGATGCTCCCCGCGACTGGTCGTTGCGGTTTGAGACCATCACCACGACGCCGAAGACCATCCAGCTTCGCGGCGAGCACCGCGTCGGCCACACGAACCCTCTCAATCTCACCTTCTCGAAGGTCAAAGGTTCACTGTCGAGGCAGACGGCGTCGATGGCGAAAGTGTTCTCGGATTGTGGCACGAGCATCGCCGTTGCTCGCACGATCCCCGACGCCTGGGAGATGGCGAGAATGATCGCGGAGGTCAGTGATCCCTTCGCGCAGATCCCGGATGAGGTTGCGCTGGTCCAGCGTTTCCTCGCTACCGAGATCAGCCCGCAGTTTGAGCTAGTTGGAATGCTGAGCAAGGGGATTGCCGTCCATCATGCCGGCCTGTCGGACGAGTCGAGATCGCTGATCGAATGGCTGGCGGAGAGCGCCAAGCTGCGCGTCCTGTGCGCGACCACGACCATCGCCCAAGGCATCAACTTCCCGGTGAGCTCAGTGTTTCTTGCGACGCGGAAACTGCCCGTGAAAGGGTCGAGGGACATCCCCAGCCGCGCTTTCTGGAACTTGGCGGGCCGCGCCGGGCGCATCGACCATGACAGCGTGGGAGTTGTCGGCCTAGCTGCGGGCGACGATCGTGCGGCCGTGCAGTCGTACATTGGGCAGCAGACCGCCGAGTTGATTTCTCGGCTCGTGTCGCTCCTCGACGCGGTGGAGGCCGCTGGGCAACTCCACAATCTTGCCGTCATCATCAACCGTGAGCAGTGGGCGGACTTTCGAAGCTACGTCGCGCACCTGTGGGTCGAGAAGCAGAACCTGGACCTCGTTCTGGCCGAGACCGAGCAGTTGTTGAGGAACACTTTCGGCTACGGCGTTCTGCAGGCGCGGTCGGACGACCGAAAGACCCGCGCGCTGCTCGAGGCGACAAAGGCTTACGCTCGCAACCTGGCCGATCATCCCGAGAACGCGACGTTCGCGGACTCGACAGGCTTCTCGCCGGAAGGAGTCCGCGCCGCGTTGATCACCATGCGGAGCCTCGACCAAAAACTCACGGCCTCCGACTGGCAACCGACGAGCCTTTTCGGGCCGACCGGGACGTCGACGCTGCCCACCCTGTTCGGGGTCATGATGCAGATACCGCAGCTTACGGACCCGCTGCGGGAGTTGGGAAAACACGGGCTCGACCGCACCCGCCTCGCGCAGATCGCGCAGGCGTGGGTCTCCGGCGCGTCAATCGAGAGGATTGCGACGGATTATTTCGATGGCACCGCCGAGAACATGACGACGGCGATCAGCGATGCGTGCAAGGGCATCTATCGCACGCTGGCGAATGCGGGCACATGGGGACTCGCTGCGCTCTCGAAGATGTCAGGCATCGACTATGAGTCCCTGTCGCCCGATCAGCGCCGTGCAATCAACAACCTGCCAGCGATGCTCTACCACGGCGTGAGCACGGAGGCCGCCATTGCGATGCGAATAAACTCCGTCCCCCGCAGCATCGCGGAGCGCCTGGGTCAAAAGTTCGCCGACACGGTGGCATCCCCCGACGACGTCGCTCGTCCGCAGATCGCGCGCGAGTTCCTCATGGCCCTGCGGGATGGCGATTGGGACCAGGCGCGACCATCGAGTGCGACCATGTCGGGCGCCGACTACCGAAAGGTCTGGGCGCGGCTCTCAGGCGAGCCGGTTGAAGGCTGAAGTCAAGCACAGGCGCAAGCCGCCCGGCTTGTGGCGGTCGCGGTTGGCAGACGCGCTGATCGCGCCGCCATCTCCGCGACCTTGCCGACGACAATGGATCGCTGCCATCCCGAGAGCGCCGACAGATGCGGCACCAGCTCCCGCAAGAACTTGTCCTTCATGAGATCGCGGACCTCGGCCTCGCGGCCCTGCTCGCCGGCGGCTTCGCGGAGCAGGTCGGGCACGCTGACCTCGAGCGCGCGCGCCAGCTTCTCCAACGACGACAGCGTTGGCGTCGCGTTCCCGTTCTCGACCTTAGAGACGTACGTGCGCGGCAAGTGCCCCATGCGGGCCGCCAGTTGCCGCTGGCTGAGGCCGATGCGAAGGCGTTGCTGCCGGACTGCGGCGGGCAGTCGGGCGGAGATCGCGACCGTCATCTGGTGCGGCACCAGCGCCGGTGGCGGAGGTTGGGGCGGCTCGCTGTCGAGCGGGATCCTGCAGCGCCTGCATGGGGAAGCGAGTCCTTGCGCCGAGAGAGGGAACTGAACCAAACCGCACTCGGAGCAACGAACGACTGTCCGCGAGTCGACGGGGGTGAGCATGACGGCGGCCATGCCCACGATCTTGGCAATCCGCCGATGGCCCAGAAAAGTGACTTTTAGGGAACGCGGGAAAGGCAATATGAACAAGGGGGCGGGGCGGGTTGACGATTCGGCTCGCGCCGTCTCGAACGGCGGTCGCCCGAAGTAAAGTCACGCTGAAAACAAAGGCCCGAAGCTGGCGGTTCCAGCGTGCTTTTCCCCTTCGCACCGCCGCGTGACCAATCTGGCGCCAACGCCAGCAGAGTCCGCGCGCGCGGACTTTTCTACCAACTGTGAGCCCCACTGCGGCAAAGCGGGTCGCAGTTCGCTGCGGCCCGCCTTGGCTTATTGTTGAAGCGCGCGGATGCGCTATCCGGTCTGAGCTAGGGGCACTGGTCAAGCGAGAGCAGATTATTGTTCCAGTCGCCGTCGGCGTAGGTCTGCAGGTACGGCGCCCGCCCGCCACCGGGCCGAACAACGCCGACATCGGCCCGCTTGCCGGTGTGCGGATCCAGCACGTAGAACGTGTTCGTCTTCGCCTCGATGCTCGCGATGACCTGTTCGCGTGTCCATTTCCAGTTGGCCGCAGGGTTCCCCAGGTGGGTGATGTGTTCGTGCGAACTCAGCGGATGTGGCTTTGTGATGCAGGTTACTCGAACGTCTGCCATAGTGTTCTTCTCCCAATGGCGCGCAGAGCGCCTTTTGCAGATCATGCTGCCTGGTTCGTGGAATGACCCTGTGACGTTAGCTTGTGACGCAACCGCGAGAGTCGAGTGCGGATCGCGCCGGGCGTCGATGCGTGGCGGTCAGCAATCTCTCGATCGGTGTAGCCACGACCAGCATCCACGAGGATTTCTTCGTCTGCCTTCTTGACGGTGCGGGCGATCCTGCCGAACTCGATAATCGCTTCGGCGGCGCCGGCCATGGTGGCCGATGACTCGGTGGCCGGCATCCATTTCTTCAGCGCTAACGCACGGCTGCGCCAGAGACGTGCTCCGGTTGAGATGGCGCGGTTGACCGCGGCGTCAAGCTCTGCGAGGTCAGACGGAAACGTGCCGGCTTCGATGGCGCTGAGCAGGTAGTTGAGGGCACATTCGATCCCCCAAGCGTAGTCGTTGAAGTTTTGGAGATTCTTGCTGCGCTGTTGAAGGTCTTCGTAGCGCAGCCATGCGTAGTGGCTTGGTGACATTTCGTACCTCCGAGTTCTGTCCAGGCGTTATGCCTGGGGAGCGCCGTCGATTCGCCCTTCACTTCGGTGTTCCGGTTTCTTTGCCTGACACGCTATGGACAGGCAAAGGGTTTTCGGACCCTGAGTTGGACTTGCCGACAGCGGTTTACATTATAGCTCGCTTTTTCAGGCCGAGCCCGTGGAAAAAAACTTCGTTCCTCAACGCCTCCTTCAATACTTAAGGAGACCACGCTGGAGCAGTGTTACAGAACAGGGCGGCCGATGTGATGGAGCACGTCGCCGCCCCTTTGGGCGACTAGGTCGTGAGTTGAATGCGGTAGTTCTCCGACCACGTGCGGCGGAAGGCTTCGAATATCTTCGACGCATCCGGGTTCTCGCGCGACAGCACGCTCTGGGCGCGAGCCATCGACAGTAGAAGTAGTTCCATGGCGACCACCGGCCCCTTGCTGCTGGGAACAACATGATCCCCTGGGTTCTCGCTCTCGACCGCCTCTTTGATCTCCAGCTCTTGCAGGGGCTTGTACAAACTCTCAAAGAACGGGTGCGCGGTGTTGATCGTGAGGATCACCCGTCCGAACTTGTGCTCTACGTGGTAGAAGGGCCAATACTGGTCGTCGCGATAGGTGATGAGAAACCGCGACGAAAGCACTCGTTGATAGGCGTCCTCGTCGGTCTCGCCTTCGCGCTTCAGCATCACGGCGAGCCCGCGAAGGTTAGCCTCCATCTGCTGCTTTTGTTCTGGCGAGAGCGGCGTGTCTAGCTGCTCCGGCTGGAACGAGTCCGCTTCGGTGGCGCGGGCTTCACTGGCCGATGGCTGCGACCCCGTCCGCTTTGTTGCCCGCATCGCCTGGACGCGCCTGATCTCCTCGCGGACGGCCGTAAGGTCGCTGCCGATCGCGGACTCTATGAGCTCGTTCACGTATCCCTTGAGACGAACACCCTGCTTATTCGACGAGATCCCGAAAGCCTCGTCGAGTTCGCCAGAGACGTCGATCTCTACGCGGAGCCAGTGCGTCTCGCTGTGCCGTTCGATGAGACCGGGGAGATACCCAATGGACACTTCTCGGTCGTTTCGCAGGATCGAGACGACCTGACCGTCGAAAAGGTGAAGGCCACTGCTCAGCTCCTTGCGTGTCAGGTTCGACCAATCTTCAATCGGTAGCGCGTAGACCTTCACGTGAACGGGCGCGGTTTCGGTGGTTCTGTCGTGGAGCGGGACCTGAATGGTCTTAGGCACGACCAGCCGGCTAGTCTTCACGTTGAGACCCTCGATACTCGCGTGCCGTGCGTTTGCCATCGAGTAAGTCGGATCGACCGCTTGCGTAAGGCGGTTGTTGACGTAGATGCGTAGCCCCTTCGCGATCTGCCGGCGGTAAACCCGTGCCATTTCCTTGACGCAATGATCGACCAGTTTGCGGTCGCTCGCGTAGGTGAGCCGGTCGCAGTCAGGCATGAACACTATCGTGCCGTGCGTCCCCAACTCCTCATAGACGTTCGCGGTGTTAGGCGCGAGAAGTTGCTGCTCGGTCGCGTCCTTCGGAAAACCGACGGGGCGGGTGAACATATCGAGGACCGGCTCTGGCAGAACAGAGTTGAAACTCGGTTCTGGAAGTGGCACCAGATTGCTTCGGTCCCGCCCGATCGCGTCGGTGTCCAAGGTCATGCCATAGAAAGCGGCGGCCTCCTGCCACGAGTAAAGCTCCATGACTGGGCTTATGCTGAGCGCGGCGGTCTTCATGCCCATTCCGAACCGACCAATGCCTTTTCGGTTGCCGTAGCTCATCGAGCCGCCGAACGATGTCGCCACCTTCAAAACGTTCGGTGCCATGCCCTTGCCGTTGTCGTAGACCATGATGTCGGTTTCGTGGGCACCCCGACGCCCGGTCTGACGGAAGTAGACACGAACCACGGTCGCGCCCGCTTCGATCGCATTGTCAACATGTTCACAAAGGGCCGATGTGGTTGTGTTGTACCCTACGTCGCGCAGCGATTGGACTAGGGTCTGGGCGAAGAAGAGCGGCACTGTGGCCGACTCCTTCAATATGCGGGTGAGCACCGCGCGCCCGCCACGTGGGGCGTCAGATGCCCAGTTCGGATTGAACTTCTCTTCGGTTTCTTCCGCGCCATTGACCTGCGCGTCGAGGGTGGGTGGGTTCTTGATCTCTTCAGTATCCATCTCTATTTCTCCAAGTTCTGTGACGCCCCTGTTGGCGTCGGATTTGTGCTTTCGCAGTATAGGAGTCGGCCCGGCAGGACTGTTACATGCCCGGCGGCAGAGTTCCGCCTTTACTGGGCTCCGCCACCTTATTATGTGCCTGGTGCGCCTAGCGCTCACTAGCTTTGTGTAAAGTTCACGCGCATCATGGGCGTTGCTGGGGCGCAAAGTAGGCTCACGCGGCCGTCGCTTCCTCGTGGAGCCGGATTTGCTCGAGGATGAAGCGATTGAGCTCGGTCACGGACTCGACGAACCCGTCGTAGATTTCGCGCAGCCGGTCGAACTCCACGAAGCTGTCCGGGTCGTCGAAGGTTTGGACCGACCTCTTGAGCATGACGGGGTCGAACTTCATCCCGTCGCCGACGCTGACGGCGAGCCACGGTGCGGTCTGGTGGAAGAACAGCTTTCTGTTTTCCCTGAGCTCCTCGATCCATCTCGTTTCGATGCCATTGGCGGACAGGCGCGCCTGAAGGTCGGCTTCCGTCACGGCCTTGCCGAATAGCGCGCGAAAGAGGTGGACGAGGAACTTGCCCATGATCTCGTACAGCGAGCGCGTCTCGAAGATGAACGAGTCCATGTCGAGCAGCAGCTCGTGCGGCAAGTCCTTGTCTTTGGGTGTGAACGCGCCGTTCTTCGCCAGGCACCACTCGACCTGCGGAAGGTCCGCGTTCAACTCGTCGCGCAGCGCGGAGACCTGTCGATTGAGGCGGCGGATAGAGAGTCCCAGCATGCGCATGCGAGTCGTGATCGCGAAGCCCAGTTCCATCAGGGGAGTGTCCGACCAGTCCTCGAATGCCTTGCGGAGTTGCGGATCGGGGCTGTTGAGCAGGCGCGACATGATGGTCAGCACCCATCCATTCGCGGGAACGTAGCTAATGTGCAAGTGCTGGGTCGCCACACTCCTATTTTACGGGAGTTTTCAAACCGATAAGCCATCACTCTGGGATGGCTCCCGGGCGCGCCAGGGACCACCAGGATCGTCCGATCTCGACCGCCGCGCAGCTCAGGGCCGTCCCGAAGCACCTGGCGGCTTCCCGGGGGAGAAGGTCCCGTGGAGTCCGCGCATGCGGAGTCGAGTCCGAGTCCTCCCACTTGTCGGCGATCCGAAGCGGCTCGGGGAAGCCGCCGGTCCCCGGATTACGCAGCAGAACGGAGATCGAGAACGAGTGGACCATGCTAGGGCGCTCGGCCGCCGCGTCCGGGAACATCAGGCCGCCGCCACGCGCCAGGCCGAGTTTTGCGATCCAAGGGCGCGGTCTGTCAGGCTATGGCGCACTGGTCCCGAACGGCGGCGCGTGGGAGCATCTATACTTGAAGCAGGAGACAAGATGAAAAAGAATCGAAACCAGAGCGAGGACGCGAGCGCGATGGCCCTGTTGAACCGCGCACGGCAGTTCTACAAGATGGCTGAGAACAGTTTCGGGGAGAGGGCGACCATGCGGCACGCTTTGTTCCAGAACCACTTCCACACCGCAGAACTGGCGCTGAAAGCCTATCTGAAAGCTCGCGGCAAGGAGCGTACCGGACATCATCTGTTGCAACTGCATGAAGAGGCTCGGCAGCTCGGGTTGACTATTCCCGGCGACCCCCATGCGCTGCACAACGTGCTTGCACTGCTGGAGAGCGGAAACCAGGACATGGCATTCCGCTATCCTGCGAGTGCGACCAGGTCACGAACGGATCCTGACCTTGACTGGGCCTGCGATGTCGTCGGGCAACTACTGGAAGTCGTTGCCCCAGTTGTGGAGGCGACAGTCGATAAGGCCAAAGTGGGCGTTCCTGTTGGGTTCAGTATCTCGATGCGAATCAACAACCCCGCGCCCCCAAAGGGGACTCCCATGATCGTAGTTTCTCCGGCAGCTTCGCCCTCAGCAAAGTGAAGGTGCTGGTGTGCTGGCCTTTGGCGCGGCACCCGCTGATCTGTCGCTCCGTGAGAGGAAGACCCAAAGGATTGCCGCAGCAGTTCTATCACGCTGGCGAAAACCGGGGCCTCCTCTAATCAAACAAGTCTGGAAGCATTAGCCTTAGCACGCTCAGGCCCTTCTCCGCGTCCTCGCGGAGGAACCTCACCCCCTGCGCCCACGTCAGAGGGCCTGGGCCTGGACTCGGGTACTCATCCTCTGGGAGTTCGTCCCGCAACACATCAAGCGCCTGCGGGTCCATTGGATCGTTGACCGTGCCCAGGACAACCAGCACCTCCTCCGACGGATAGTTGACCTCGATGTCGTCGTCGTGCTCGTCCGTACCCTCGACATGGACGAGGTGTCCCGTGAGTGCCCGAACAAACTCGTTACGCGCCTTCACGAACTTCATGATGATCTCCTTCTCCTTTAAGTGTTTCACATCGCTAGTAAAACTACATCCGTGGCAAACGCCCGCCAGTAGCGGCTTCTGGCGACATAGCCGATGTCGTTTTTCCCAGGGTGTCCTTCGCCACCATTTTCGTCGTGTTGACCGGCTTAAAAGTTCGCCAGCAACCTTCCCTATACATGTATTCGAAGCCGTCCGCAGTCTCGCGGAACTTGAGCCAGCGGTTGCCGCCGAGCCGCATCAGGCTTGGTTGTCCGTTTTGCAGCCACTGCTCGAAGCGAATCTGTGTAAGCGCTTTTCCCATTGCTCACGACCTCCTTCGTCGTCCTTCAGCGGCGCGCGAGATGTGCTCGCGCATGACCTCGTTGCGATGCCCATTCCTGCGCCCCGGGTCTCGCCTGGCGGCAGATCGGCGGCGCGGTGCAAGCTCAGGGCCGTCCAAACTGGCCTGCGGCCCCTGGTGGCCCGCTTCACGGGAGTCGGGTGAAGTTTGACATCGTTCAACGTTCCTTCAGGAACCCTAGGCCAACCTTCGGTGCATTCGTCAACCCTCGCTGGCCCCTCGGTGCGCTGGCGGCCCGGCAGCGCGGCGGTTCGGCGAAACCACAACATCTGGTATGGGGAAGTCCGCTTGGCGAACTCAGGATCACGCCGCCGGCCGATCCTCGAAACGTTTGGCACGTTTCGTTCTCGATCTCGCTGACGAGCACCAGCGGCCCCTGCGCCGATTGCCGCCTCACTGTATGCGGCTTCCGGCATCGGCGTGCAGCAAGGCCGCGCTGGTGGCGCACTGCACGACCTCGGGTAAGCTCCCAGCCACGAAGTCCGTCAGTTCTTCCCGGTCGCGCTTGCTCGGCAGTTCGTCGAGGCTTCTGCCGACGAGAACCCAGGCATAGAGCGTAAAGACGAGCCTCACGTTGTGGTCGTCGTCGAGGTCGCCGGCCATCTCGAAGATGCGCTGGTAGGTCTCCTCCGACATCGCGTTCTGCCTGCCTGCCGCCGTGATCCTCATTGCCATTCGCGTCACGCTCCCTGTCAATCATCCTTCTGGTTCTTCTCGATGATCTTTACCGCCAGCGCCGTGACGTCGAACTCGTAATCATGCCTAGCGAACCGCATCCAGATCGTGCCGTCGAGCCGCGCCTGCCAGTCCCGAAGGAGCCGGATCGCATCCCTGGCGGTCGGCTTCAGTTCGCAGAGTCGGTCGGCGAACACCTGCACGACCTCGACGTCCTTGCCCTCCTCGACGAGATGCGACAGGAGATGCGCCATCCTGCCGAGCTGCGACATGATTGACTTACGGCAGTGCGACTGCCCGTCGCCGTCGCAGCGGAGCAGCCACGCCCATCGCCGGATAGCCTCCTTCGGAAAGCCGGAAACCTCGCCGCCCAGGGCGCACAATGCTTCGCCCGTGAAGCTAAAGTCCTGCACGGCCCGCAGCGTCGTGCCCGGCGGGCATTCCATCACACGGCGCCAGAAAGCCTCATGCTCGGCAGTCCACACCCGGGGCCTGCCGCGCACCGACTTTCGGAAGACGTCTTCCGAAAGTGCACCGTCGTCTTCCATCGTTTTCTCCTTTCGTGTCCGCTAAGCGGACTTCTCAACTCGCGCCCTGCGGGCCGCAGCCCTTGCTCTCGCCGCCTTCCATGCGTTTGTGGCCTCGATCGCCTCGATGCACGAGAGCAGCCAGTATGCGGTCGCAAACCGCATGGCGACGGGTTCCGGCAGGAACTTCTTGAACATGGACTCCCGCCAACCGCGACGCAGCAGCTCGGGCCTGCTGACCAGGCGCTCCCTGGCCGTCTCGCCGCGCATGTAGGACTCGATCAGCTTCTTCGCCCGCTCGCCTGGAACGCACCAAAGAACTTCCTTGAGTGCCTCCGCATCGGAATGGGGCTCCTGTCCCAGTCTCACGGGCATTTGCTTTTGCGGGACTTCGTCTTCGCTCATGCAGCCCATGATCCTGTTCCTTCCGTGTTCGCAATGGTCCTCCTGCGCCAGCAGCGCCGAAGCGTCGAGTCCGGTGTAGTGCTCGATCTGCTCGTCGGAGATGCCACCGCAATCGTCCAAGTCCTCGTCCCGCCACGGCGGGTCGATGATGTAATAGCCGGCGCGGTTGACGCAGTGGAAGCCGGCGCTCAAGATGCAGGTGTTCGTGTCGTCGCAGTCCACCAGCGTCAGCACGCGGTGCTCGTCGATCTCGCCGATCCGGTCGCCGAGCTCCGCCGTTAGCTCGTCCCAGTCCTGATAAAGTCGGCTGATTTTGAACTTCCAATCCTCAAAAAGAACGTCCGTGTCGAAGTTCATGACGCCTCCTCGCTCTCCGGCGCAGTCATGCCGCGCGCTTCCTTCTCGCGCTCCACGCGGCGCAGCACGGCGCTGGCTCGTGCATCGAGGGCCTCGTCGTCAATCCCCGCCAGCGCAATCTCCACGCGCCAACCGAAGCTGATCAGCTTGCCGTCGGCGAGCGACTCGACGGCGACGCCCTCCAACTCGCGGACCGCCGCTTCGGTTCCTGGCGACGCCGCGACCCCGCGCGGCCGCACTGCAGAACTCGTAGACGCAGCGGATGGCGGCTTCAGCCTAAGTTTGCCGGACGGGGCGCGACCCTCCGCCTGCTCGACGATGGCCGTGAGCCACGGCAGCAGCGCCTTTGCGAAATCGGCGACGTCATGGCGGACTTCAGTAGACAGCAGCGGCCAGAACTCGCTTGGCGCGAAGTCCCACACCTCTCCCTCGTAGTTCTCGATCCACCACTGTTCCTGGATAAAGCACAGCGACGCATACACGAACCACGCTTTCAGTTGCTTCTTGGATGGCGTGGCCCGCGGACGCACACAGGGCTTAGCCTCTCCCTCGGACGCTGGTGCCGGCACTGGAGGGACGGTGACGGCAGCGGCGATCACGCCTTCGGTGGTCGGGACGTGCGCGGTCGGGACGATGGCCCGCTCGAAACTCTCCTGTGGGATGGCGGCGAGCTGCTGGAACTTGCTGGACTGGTCCTTGGAGACACCGAGATCGGAGAGCGTCTTCGGCTTCACGGTCGTCTCCACCGACCGTGATTTTCGGTCGCCGCCCTTGCCCGCGTCCCGCTCGCCACTCTCCCTCATCTCCCTGAGCAACTCGCCGATGCGCCGCTCCGCCCGGATCCGGATCGCCGCCAGCTTCTTCTCCGCCTCGTGGTCGCCCGCCTGTTTCCTGTACAGCGCGAGCGCAAGCGCCTTGTTGCGAACGTCAACGACCTCGTCCACCCTCGAGCACTGCTCAATCGCCTGGCGCATCTTGTCGTAGATAACCAGGCCTGCCTCCGCCATGTGCTCGAAGCCGTCACCCTGCGCGAGGGCCTCGCGCAGCTTGTCCTGCGCCCGCTCCTGCATCAACCGCCAGCGCTTCAGCTTCTTCTCCGGCGTCCAGGACTCGACCGGCGTCGAGTTTATGTAGCCGGTGAAGCCAGGGTAGTCACGCGCAAGCCGCATGTCGTCGTGCCACGGCGGTTTTCCGGCTTCGGTGCAATCCCTGAGGTACTCGACCTTGTAGCGGAGACTCGCCAGATGCTCCTCGCGGAGCGACAATCGCGGCGGACGCGACGGCTCTTGCGGTTGCGGTGGCGCCGCCTTGTCAGGGTTTCCTGGTTGCTTTTCTGGGTCCGCTGTAGGATTGTTCATGGTTGCCCGCCTCCGACGGGCACTTGCTCCGCGCCGGCGCTTTCGTAGAGCGTCGGCGTTTTCGTTCATGTGGACCTGTGTATGCTGCGTCGTGCGGCCAGTCGCCGATCACGCCGCAGGCCCAGCAGGGGCAAGCAGATTCATTGCACGCGCTCCGCCGCCCGCCGCGCGCCCGACTGCCGCGCGCTCGCTTCCACTTCCCAGTACACTTCGGGCGGGATCGCGCACTTGACGTCCGCAATGACTTTCCCGCCGTCGTCGTCGTCGATGAGAGCAACCCGCCCCACGCAGCCTTCTCCCTTGCGGCGGACGTTGATCGCCAGAGTTTCCCCCATTGCCCCCACGTCGTCGAGCTTCGTGCCGAAGCCGCAGCTCTCGTCCGGTCCCGCCAAGGTCCATTCGGCGAGCGTTCCACGGAGCACGGTGCGGACGAGCAGCGTCATCAGCGTCATCTCGACGGTCTCGCGGGTCCACCTGAAGCGCGAGCGCTGAGAGCCGTGCGATCTTGTTGGTCTGGGTTTCCTGGAGCTGCTGCTGGCGGGTGTATGATCCTGTTCGTCCACGATGGCACCTCCCGTGTGCCGTTCTGGTTGCCGACCGCCCTGCAAGGCGTCGGCGTTTTTCACTTGCGGTCTTTGCTTCGTCTCGCGGCTTGTTGGCCTGCGAGCACTCCTTCTCCATCGCTGCCTGCGCGACGCCGTACGCAGCTTCGGCGAACGACCAGGCCGCTTCCTCCGTCGAGAACTCGCCGATCCGGTCGCCGTTCACGATCAGCGCGAAGCCGTTGCGCGGAACATCCCGAACCACGACCAGCGTCATGCCGCATCTCCCTTCACGCCGCGCTCCTGCTCCATCTCGCGCAAAAGTTTGAGCGCCGTGGCGACGGACGCGATCTTCTCCGCGAGTTCATCTAGGCCCGCGCTCTCGGCGCGGATGATCTCGAGGTTGGCGACGATGCGCTCCGTCAGGCGCAGGCGGCGCTCAAGCTCCTCGGTGGAATAGCCCAACTCCCGCGCCTCGGCCTTCGGTCGGTAGAACTGCTCGTCGTTAGTTTGCGGCTCCATCGCGTCCTCCTCGCGCAGCGCGGCGCTCAGGATGTGGTGCGCTTGTCGATCCACTCGTCGAGATCGGTGCGCCTGTACCGCACCAACCGCGGCCCGGCCTTGAACCAAGGCGGGCCTCCGCCCTTCTCGCGCCACAGGCGGAGCGCGGCCTCGGTCACGCCTAGGTACCGGCTCGTCTGGCGCGTGTCCAGGTTCGGCTGTTGCTCCGGGGCCAGCAGCGCCGAACCGACGCGGTTGTCGCTAGGTTGTCGTTTGGTTCCTTGCTTGAGACGTGGACGGGGCACGGACGCTCTCGCTTTCCTTCGCGCGAGCCGTCTCATCCACGACTGGGGCGAAAAGAAGGTTCTTACTTCGTTCCCTCTTTTCCTAGCGCCCGGGCCGCTGCGTCCGACTTGGGGGCGGGCGCACAGGCTGCGGTCCGATAGCGCTTGATTCACATAGATAGCACAGCTTCGCGCTGTTTCTGGATCGCTAGTAAGGACGACTCGCCGCAACCATCTGGAAAGGAAGGGGGATTATTTTTTTCCGGACGGTGCGCTCGCGCCAAAGACGGGCCGCGATCCACAGGTTTTCCACCGCGTGACAACCTGCGTCACACTGCGTTACACTGGTCGCCATGAAGAAGGCGGCCACGAAGAAGCGGAGTCCAACGCTGGCGCCGCAGACTGGCGTCAGGTGGACGCCGGAGGACCTGAGGATACTGGAGGCGCTGCGCGCGAAGCTCGGCGTCTCGGTGATCCAGATCGTGCGGGTCGCCCTGCGGGCGCTGGCTCTGAAAGAGAAGGTTCTCAAGTGAACGGAGAAACGACGAAGGGAAGGTGAGCGATGGTCAGGCGGTTAGGCAGCAGCGAGAACTACAGCTACAACTTCCGGTGGACGATCAGGCACAAGGACGGGACGGCGGAGCACTTCCGCGTCAGGAGATGCGCCCGCGTGTCGAGCAAGAAGGAAGCCCTGTCCGTGGAGGCCGCGCACAAGGCGGCGCTCGCACGGGGCGACGTGCACCCGAACGACCCGTGGCCGCCGACGAAGGACGCGGCGCCGCCGACCCTGCGGGCCTTCGCCCCGGACTTCCTCGCGCACGTGAAGGTGAACAACGCCCCCGGCACGCTCCGGTTCTACAGCGGGGGACTTGGCAGGTTGCTGAACTTCGCGGCCCTGGCCGACCTCCCGCTCAACGAGATCGCGGGAGCGGTTGACCGCTACACATCCTACCGGCTCGACGTGGCCCAGAACGGCCCGGTCACGATCAACGCCGACTTGCGGACCCTGAGACGGTGCCTCAGCGTGGCCGTGGGGTTGGGCAGGCTGAAGGCGGCAGAGGCGGTCGAGATCAACGAGATCCCGGAAGCGCCGGGCACCCGCCTCGCCGTGAGCGCCAAGACCGAGCAGCTCTACCTGAAGCACGCGACGCGCAACCTGCGCGACGGCGCGATCATCACTTGCGACTCGGGGTTGCGGCCGGAAGAGTTGCTGCCCCTCGCGTGGCCCAACGTCGACCTGTTGTCGCGCCCGGAAACCCCCAACGGCGTGATCCATGTGCGCGGCGTGGCCCATGTGCGCGGCGGCAATCTCAAGAGCGACGCCAGCGTCCGCAGCGTGCCGCTCACCCCGAGAGCGCAGGAGGTCTTGCTGCGAAGGTGGAAGGAGGCAGAGGCGGCGGGGAACAAGTCGCCCTACGTGTTTCCTGGGAGCGGCGACAGCGGGCACATCGTCAGCTTTCAGCATCCCCACGAGCAGGCGATCGAGAAGGCCAATCTCAAGCCGTTCGAGTTCTACTGCTGGCGGCACACCTTCGGGTCGCGCTGCGCCATGGCGGGCGTCGACAAGTTCGCCCTGTGCAAGTTGATGGGCCACTCGTCGCCCAGCGTCACGGAGAAGTATTACATCCATGTGACGACGGAGCACGTCGCCAGCGGCTTCGAGAAGTTCGTGGCGTACTCGGAACGCGGCATCGCCGAGGGGATCGCCGCCGCCTTCCCGCAGGCGAGCGACGCGGTTCAGTGAGTTTTGGACATGTACCATCCCGTGTACCACGAGGAGCGCTTTTGGGAGTTATCGAGCGCTATCGAGCAAAAAACGGCGGGGTCGGCGAGCCGCACGGAACGCGCTGATCTCGCTGGTTTTAGTGATAAAATCTGAACCAGTGGCGCTATCGTCTAGGGGTTAGGACGGAAGATTCTCAATCTTCAAACCCGGGTTCGATTCCCGGTAGCGCTACCAGCTTCGAGGTCGCTCGGCTACGCTCGGGATTTCGGCAGCGGGCTCAGACGCCCGCTGAACGCCTCAAGTTCGATTCCCGGTAGCGCTACCAACCATTTCCTGTAAGCTGCTGCACATCTGAATCGCGGCCTTGCAGCGCTGGTACTTTCCTGCTTATAAATCACCTCAGCAACGCAGATGCGCACCACAGAACAGGGGCTTGGCCGTGCATGTCGCCGGTGTGGCGAGGCCGGGTCAGGTAGTAATCGAGATCATTCTTCTTCCCGGTTCCTACGCAAACATTGGTCACGTTTGCATTTTGATCAATGTAGCCCACAAGCGCGAGCCATCCTTTCCGGGCGGCGGGACCGTAGGTTTCTTGGTCGAGCCAGCCGTTTTTGACGCCGGTGATTAGAGCAAAGGTGAACATGCCGGTTGAGGATGTCTCCGGGAACGATTCCGGATGATCGATCAACTGGCGCCACATCCCGTCCGCACCTTGATAATGCAGCAGCGCCTTCATCATCTTTTTGTATGCACCCATGATTCGGGTGCGCTGAGGATGATTCTGCGGGAGCGAACGGAGCAACTCAGCCATACCCGCCGCGAACCAGCCGTCGCCGCGTCCCCAGAAAAACGGCACGTCAGGCGCGTGATAGAACAGCCCGTTCGGCTGCTGCAGCTTCTCGAGATAGACGACCATCTCGCGAGCTGCGCGATCGAGATATTTTTGATCGCCGGTAGCGCGAAATGCCTGCACCTGCAGGATCGTCTCCATGTACATGTCGTCAACCCAGAAACGCGTCTCCAGGGTCAGGCCCGGCGGCAGGTCCCCCGGTGCCACGCCTTCGCGAACATGGACATCGGGTGGCAGCGGATCCCATTGAGTGTCGGCGAAAGATTTTCCCAGTTCGAGGTACTTCGGGTCCTTGGTTTCGATGTAGATTTCCAGTGGAACGGCGCCGAACACTTCGAAATCAACGTGCCGCTCGCGATGGATCAAGTTTGATCCCGGCTTCGAGAGCAACGGCTCAAAACGCTCGATGAGTTGCTTAGTCAAGTCTTCGTCGCCCGCGAGATGAGCGAATGTGAGCGCCCCGTACCAGGTGCACACTTCGGGATAGACAAGCTGCTCCGGGTCCTGATGAGGACTCGTGACAAAATGCTCGGCCACGCGTTTGCCGACTTCGTGGGGATCCGCCCACGCCGGCCAGTTGGAAAGATATTTCTGCTGGGCTGAGCAGAGTGGGACAACGGCCAGAAATATGATCGCAGCGGAAATTTTATGCGCGGGCCAGAAGGCCCGCTCACCGCGGCTCTGGAGGCCCGGGGCTACACGAGAAACGATCGAGCTGGACTTTAGAATTTTTGCCAAGACGTGTTATCCCCTGAGTTTTCTCTCGACAGTAATGTTCAATATACCTTGCGCGCAGAGTGGAGCCTTCGAAAGTGATCCATCGAGCGGAGTGGCCGAAACGACAGGAACGACCGGGCTGCTCGAATGTTAATTTTGTTAAATACCGGCGGTAACCGGTTCCAACTTGGCTGTGAAGTGGCGCAGGAATGGGGCTTCGTAGATCAGCCTGAGGCCGCGGATTGCATCGCGTTTCCTCCACACTTCGAGGATGATCTCAACCACGTAATCGATGTGACTCTGGGTGTAAACGCGGCGTGGAATGGCGAGACGAACCAGATCCATCTGTGCCGCGTCGCCGAACATCAGGCGGCCAATTTCGACCGAGCGGATGCCGCCTTCCAAATACAATTCAGCAGCCAGCGCGACTGCCGGAAACTGCTCGGTTGGAATGAGAGGCAAGAACGCACGTGCGTCGAGGTAGATGGCGTGACCGCCGGGGGGTTGCACGATGGGAACGCCATGCTGCGAGATGTGATTGCCGAGATAGGCGGTCGAGGCAATGCGATATTGCAGGTAGTCTTCTTCGAGCGCCTCTTGCAGGCCAACTGCAATCGCTTCAAGATCGCGGCCTGCCAGCCCGCCATAAGTCGGGTATCCCTCCGTCAATATCAGCAAGTCTTTTTCCTGCTGCGCCAGCAAATCGTCATTGGTGCAAAGAAAACCACCGATATTGGCCATGCCGTCTTTCTTCGCAGACATGGTGCATCCATCGCCGTAGCTGAACATTTCCTGCGCAATCTGCTTTGGCGCTTTCGACTCATAACCCTTTTCGCGCAGCTTGATGAAGTAGGAATTTTCGGCGAAGCGGCAGGCATCGAAGTACAGCGGTATTTTGTGCTTGCGGCAGACGGCGCTCACTTGGCGAATATTTTCCATTGAGACCGGCTGGCCTCCGCCGGAATTATTGGTGATCGTCAGCATCACGAGCGGAACACGGTCGCGGCCCACGCGATTGATCAACTCCTCGAGCGCGCCCACGTCCATGTTGCCTTTGAAGGGAAATT
>Ga0335077_10000822_pt1 | contig 35340 bp, 29 predicted proteins | sample Lox_Sample_31_FD_207151 | JGI IMG/M metagenome (GOLD analysis project Ga0335077, IMG submission 207151) | Soil microbial communities from Loxahatchee National Wildlife Refuge, Florida, United States - Lox_Sample_3.1 | ecosystem: Environmental > Terrestrial > Soil > Wetlands | place: USA... | reverse complement strand
GCATTCCACAGCCGGGCTCGAATGTCGGCATCGCTCGCGGGAAACAGCCACTCCACTCCGTCCGCTCCAACACCTGTATGCCGATCGCACATACGACGGGTGAATGTCGCAATATCCGCTGGAGAATACATGCCATCAACAATGAGGAAGTCGTTGCCACAGGCGCTGGCCTTAACAAAAGGGATTGCCGTGGAGGGAGGGCTCATTCGCTCTCGTTACGGCCCAGAACACTCACGCCGGAAAACGTGCTGGATGTGTGCAGACCGAGCTTGAGGGCTTCGTGCTGGCTGCGGTTCCCTTCCACACTAAAAACGACACGCGCCCTGCCGTCTGTTGAATTGGCGTGCACTTCGGACATGGTCATGCCCTGCGCCTCCAGCACGCGATTCACCTCGTCGAGCAAAACCTCGGTGCTGGAACCGGTGGTTTCGTAGACCACTTCCATCGGCTTAAACTCGAAACGTCCTTCCATCGCGCCCAGAACCGCCAAAGCAATCAGGATCACGATGGTGGCAAAGGTCGCGGTAGCGTACAACCCCCCGCCAGCCGCCATGCCGACTCCCGCCACGACGAAAATTGTCGCAGCTGTAGTGAGCCCGGTTACGGAGCCACGTGAGTGCAGAATCGACCCCGCTCCGATGAAGCCGATGCCGGGAATGATCTGAGCCGCCACACGGGTGTGATCACCGCCGAATCCGCTGGCCAAGCGCTCCGACAGCACCGTGAACATCGCCGAGCCGAGGCAGATGAAGAGGTTGGTACGCAGGCCCGCTGGTTTATGGCGCAGTTCACGCTCCAGTCCAATGGCGCCGCCGAGTAGCGTGGCCACCCCCAGGCGCAACATGGTCGAGATCAGTACCCCGCCCATGTCACCGCGGAGAGATCCGATTGTGTCTTGCAGGGCCTGCATCTGGTTTGGGGAGGTGAGTGAATTTTACCACTGGAACACGCGCCATTCGCGGGTTGTGGCGGTAACCGAAGGGATACGTTGTAGTGAGAGTTGGACGAGGACGCATCCATGAAGGATCGGGAGGCCATGAATTTTTGCGTCGCCGTCGGCGCTTAATGCGTTTTGTAGATTGTCGCTTCAGGCTGGCCGGTTACATGGATTACCAGCAGGGGGGATAGCCCCGTCCGGTTCACGGCCGATGAAACGGCATCGCCCTGGATCGCCACCACGTAGTCCGCATACATTGCCGGATTTGCCAGCGCTCGTTCCCACAGGCCCTCAGGATCGACCGGTTGTTTCCACGTGCGGTGATTACCTTCGTAGATAATGTGACGCAAGGGAATGGCCGCGTGTTGCAGTGCCCCGCCGTGGTCGCCAAGGTACATCAGAATGCTCGCATTGTCGGGGAGGAGCCGCAGATTTCTTGCTAGAGCGTCCTCCAACGCGATACGCGTGCGCGAATTAATCCATGCCTCACGAAAGGCGACCGGCTGCCTATGCCAGACCGAGGCATAACTGCAGGCAACAAGGACGAAGGCCATCGTAACTACCGCAGCCTTCGACTTCCAGCCGGACGCGTATTGCAGGAGGAATGCAACTGCACAAGCGGCGAACACCGCGAATGCGGGCAGCAGTTGCACTCCATAGCGCGCGTTGTAGAGGGAGAACGGCCACCAGGGGGGAATAAAAACCGGTACCCCGCCGTAGGCGATCGACAGCGTGTAGAACGGCAGCGGCATCCATAAAAGCAGCAGAGGCCACGAACCGCGTCCACCTTTCAAGGCCACGAATGTTCCCGCGACGAGGGCCACCAGCCACAGCCTGTGCCAATTGCTCTCCACAAGATTCAACTCGGCTGACTTGAGAAAATAGCTCGCCGCGGTCAGAGGTGCGCCGGTTCCGGGGTGTGGAGGAAATCCTGGAACCGAGGTTTTGCGTTCAATTGCCCTGGCTGAATAGGGCCCGTTGGCGAACTCGATAGGGTTGCGGTAAACAACCCCGTTGTATGCAAGCCACAGAACCGGCGCAGCACCCGCCAGGAGGGTGAATCGGGCGAACGTCTGCCAGGTGATCGGCGATCTGCGCGTAACCCGGAGAAGAAATATCCCACCCACCATTGCCGCTGCCAGGAACCATCCGTCGTAGCGCGTAAGGCAAGCCGCGGCCAGGCAAATCCCGCACCGGGTGAGGCGAGAAGCGGCGCGGCTGGGTTCTTTGCGAACCTCCCAGCCCTGTCGTGAAAATTCTGCAAAGTACAATACCGCCCAGATGAAAAAAGCCAGGTACAGTGGCTCAGTCATTGCCGTGGACTGTAGATAAATCAGGTTTGGATTAGCGGCAAGAACGCCGGCCGCAATCCACGCTGCCGGCCGCGCGCTGGGATTCTCAGGGTGATGCAGCGCGCCGTGTACCAGGCGAAAGATTCCCAGAACCGCAAAGACATATGCCGCCAGACTTGGGATGGAACCGCCGAAACCCGTCTGCCAGAGCCAGTCGGGCACGATGAATGGCAGCAGCAGCAGATGCGGTAGGGGTAGCCACACCGTGCCGAGTTGCAGGGGCCCAGGCGTTCGCGAATCAAAAACACGCCGCGCGATGTTGATGTGGGCGACGGCGTCCCCGTAAAGCAAAACCTGGTTATGCTGAAAGTAGTAGAAAAAGGAAATCACCGATATGCAAGCCGCAAGCTGCACCACCAGCGCAGTCTCGCGGTCCCAGCCGCCGGTAGCCGAGATCTTCATTCCAGGTGGGTGAGTTCGCGGAAGATCTGGAAGCGAGCCTCAATTTCCTCGCGTGTAAGTGACTGCAGGCGTTCGGTACCGAAGCGCTCCACGGCAAACGAGCCCATTACGCCGCCGTAGAACAGGGCTCGCTTCAGCACTTCCCGGTTCAATTGTTCCTGCGACGCAATGTACCCCATAAAGCCGCCGGCAAAGGAATCGCCCGCGCCGGTCGGGTCTTTCACTTCCTCCATCGGTAGAGCCGGCGCTCGAAACGGATGTCTGCCCATTCCGAATGCCCCTTCGCGAAAGAAAATCGTGGCTCCGTATTCACCATGCTTGATCACCAGGGCCTGCGGTCCCATGGCCAGCACTTTTTGGGCGGCCCGCGGGAGGTTGGCTACGCCCGCGATCATCTTGGCTTCGGTGTCATTGATGAGCAGCACGTTTACCATTCTAAGAGTCTCGGCGAGTTCCTTCGGCGTGGAGTTGATCCAGTAATTCATGGTGTCGCCTCCCGTCATGCGCACGCCGTTCATCTCGCGCGCGACCTGTGCTTGCAACCTGGGATGGATGTTAGCCAAGAAAAGAAATTCCGAGTCTCGATACGCCGGCGGAATCTGAGGCTGAAAGTTTTCGAAAACATTCAGCTCCGTGTAGTCAGTCTTGGCTTCGTTCAGATTATCGAGATAGTGGCCGCCCCAGCGGAAGGTCTTGCCTTTGGCGCGCTCGATGCCGCAGGTATCCACGCCGCGCTTCCGGAACACCTCCTCGTGTTCCGATGTGAAGTCATCTCCCACCACACCGACAACCCGGACCGGCGCGAAAAAACTCGCCGCCAGGGCAAAGTAAGTCGCCGCGCCTGCGAGCACACCCTCCACGCTGCCGGAGGGCGTAGTCACGGAATCAAAGGCCACCGAACCGACCACAACAATGCTCATAAACTTGGCCGAAAGAACCTGGCGCTGACACCAGAAGATAAATTCCCCTGAGAACTACCGGGCCTCCTGCCTCAGTTTCGATCTCGCCAAGGTTGTGCCAATTCCTTGGGCGGGAGCCGGCAGGACGTTCGGACTACATATACTTCCCCACAATCAATGCCAACTTCTGTTTCGTGGCGGCAGGGACTTTGTCGCGCTCGGTGAGCAGCGCATGAACCAGCGCCGAGCCGCACTTGCAGCCTCGCACTTTTGGCACGGCAGCCACCGTCTCCCGCACCACAGCGCAGGCATTTTCCGCATTCTTCAGCAATACCGCGACTACCTGGTCCACCGTGACCGCATCATGGTGCGGATGCCAGCAATCGTAGTCGGTAACCATCGCCACCGTGACGTAACAAATCTCTGCCTCGCGGGCCAGTTTTGCCTCCTGCAGATTGGTCATGCCGATCACATCCATGCCCCAGCTGCGGTATACATTAGATTCCGCTTTCGTGGAAAACTGTGGCCCCTCCATGCACAAATATGTGCCGCCGCGTTTACCGGTGACGCCGGCCCTCGCGCACGCCGCTTCCACGACTCGCGCCAACTCTCCACATACTGGATCAGCAAAGGAAATATGCGCCACCAGGCCCTCGCCGAAAAATGTGTCCGCACGATGCCGGGTGCGATCGAAAAATTGATCTGGAATCAAGAACTCCAGCGGTTTGTGCTCTTCCTTCAAGGACCCCACCGCCGATACTGAAACAATCCGTTCCACCCCCAACTGCTTGAACCCGAAAATATTGGCGCGGAAGTTCAGTTCTGTGGGCAGAATGCGGTGCCCCCGCCCGTGCCGCGCCAGAAACGCGACCCTCCGGCCTTCGAGGGTTCCCAGCACATAAACGTCAGAAGGATCGCCAAACGGCGTCTGCTGCCTGAGTTCACTAACATCGGTCAGCCCGGGCATCGAGTACAGCCCGCTGCCACCGATAATGCCAATCTCTGCCTGCGACAAGGACCCCCCTGGACGGTGTGTCGAAAGTCGATGAACGGCAGATTATACAAGACGAGGGTTTTGCTCTCACCAGGCCGAACGGATCGTCCCTAAAAATCAAACCTCCACGACTGCGGCAGCGTCTTCGCATTCTCTGCGCGGCCTCGCGTTTCGTTTGCAGAGTCCACGCGTTGGCCGCTGAGGACGCGGAGATCCGCAGGGTCTCAAAAAGGAATCCGCCGATTCACTTCGCCGCCGTGGCCGTCCCCGCAAATAACTCCTTCTCCGCTTCTTCCGTCGCCTGCGGATCCAGACTCTCGGTAACCATCACAGTCGCTCCCTTCACTTCGATCACGACCGGACCTTCCTCAGTGAGCCACGTGTGTTCACCGGACAGCTTGTCCAGTGAAGCCAAATCCAATGGCTTCCCTCCGTCGGCCACCGCTTCCCGAGCTCGCCGGTATCGCTTGCCGAGAGATTGTGCATAGATCGCGCCAAACTCAGCCGCTGTGTCCGCGTCCGACCAGGCAGAGACGTACAGCAAGGCCAGTGGCGCCGCTGGCTCGCCCTTCAGCCGGGCGGCATAGTAATACCCGCCACGCCAGTGCGGATACAGCCGGTGCGACTCTTCGACGCCGTCGTACTGATCGAGCAGGAGGGCGACATCGAACTCTCCCATTGCCCCTATATCGAAGCGCTCGTAATTCCTGAAGATCTTCTTAAACTCAGGCAATACCATCGGCGGAAGTTTTTCGCCTGCAAGGTACGTCTCGGGCTGCATGATCTGCCGCGTGGTGTGCGGGGGGTCAGCAAAGACACCAGCGAACGCCTTCTCCTTGCCGCCCTTGGCGATCAGCGCGGCTTCAAAATCCAGGCCGTAGCGATAGGGGAACGTCAGCGCCTCCCGCAGAAAAATTGGAGCGCTGCGAAATTCCACCGAATCTGCCGTCCCCACCAGCATGCCTTCCTTCAGCGCCTGTGCCATCTCCGGCGAGGAGGTCAGTGATTTCCCCATCGGCTCCAACATGTAATCGACCAGCGTGACCATAGCCTGCCCTTCCACCACCGCCTGTCGTGCAGCGCTGATCTCGTCGTTTTCAATGTCCTCCGAGGTGGGCTCGCTCTTACTCTCCACCAGGTCTGCCACGCCGACCTTCATCCACTTCTCCAGCCCAAAAGACTGGTCCTGCAGAGCGTGTGTGAGTTCGTGGGCCAATACTGGCTTCTGCTGCTCTGCCTCCACCCAGTCAAGCAGGTTCACCGTTTTCGTCTGCGGATCGTAGAACCCAGCCACTTGCTCCTTCAGTAACGCCACTAGAAACTTGGGCAGATCAAAATCGTGGGGCAGAAGGCCGAATTTCTTTAGCACCGACGCCGAGCGCTGTAGCCGCTTGGAATCTTCATCTTCGTTCATGTGCTTGGTGAGATAGGCTACGACTTCGTCGCGATTGATCAGCCGCCGCTTAATCTCATCTTTGATCGGCAGGCCAGTGTCTTTGCTGGAGAATTTCAGGATTTCGTCGATGGAGCGGAAAAGTTCCTCGGCTGCCTGCGGCGAGACTCTCTTCTCCGCCTGCGCAGCCTTCTCGGCGGTCATCTCTGCCTGCGCAGCGGCAGGAAGCTCACTTGCCAGTCCGTTTTGCTGAGAAGAGGCCAGCGGCTCCATGACCGCCAATAGCAGCAGAACCTGCACAATCCATGCCGGATGTTTGCTCATCTTCCGGTAAACTCTCCTCATTCTCGCTCGTCCTGATTGGTGCCTTCCCACAGTTCACACTTGCATTGTGATCGCGCCATTGCTGAACGCGTGGAAGCCGTCAACCTGAATCCAGCTTCGGAAGGCTTTATAACGATATCGGCGCCCAACTAATTGAACAAGATAAATGGGAGCGGGCTGAAAGGGGGGAAACGACTGAAGAACCCGAGGAACAGCTGAGAACTGGCGCGACGGAGAAGTAACAACTGCTCTTCACCCGAACAAGGCAGTCAAGTCGCGTCCAGCCCGCCGCGACCTAAGAAACCGCCGGGGCATCCACAAACTGGAAGAACTGCTCCACGTGCGTGACTTGGAGGGCCTGTCGCACGCGCTGGTTGACCCCCACCAGCACCAAGCTTCGGCCGGTGTCTTTCTGACGGCTGACGTACGCACCCATCAGAGCCCCAATACCGGCGGAATCCACGTACGGCACGTTGGTGAAGTCCAGCACCAGCGCCCGCGATGTATCAGAACGCACTTTGGATTGAAATTCGAAAAGATTGCTGATCAGCAGGGGGCCGGTCAGGCGCAGCACGCGTTCGCCATCCTTCGCCCCGGCCTGCTCCTGGATGGTGAGGGGCTCGTTTTTCATCGGCGCCTATGATAAATCCCGCTCCAGTCTGAGATTGTTAAAGCGAGGTTAATTTACCAAAGAGCCTTCCATGACCAAAATGAGCGACAGGATAGTCAGTCTACGCTTTGCCCGCAATCCTTTCCGCGACCCATTCTCCCGCCTCAACCGTCCCCAAAGTCCCGCCGATATCTGATGTCCCCTTCCCCTGCCGCACGGCCTCAAGCACTACGCCTTCAATGCGATCTGCCTCTGTTCCCAGTCCTAAATGCTCGAGCATCATCGCCGCTGTCAGGATTGCCCCGAAAGGATTTGCGATGTTCTTCCCCGCGATTGTCGGCGCCGATCCGTGCACCGGCTCGAACATCGCAATTTGGCCAGGGTGAATGTTTCCGCTTGCCGCCATGCCCAACCCGCCCTGCAGACCCGCGGCCAGGTCAGTAATGATGTCGCCGAACATGTTATTGGTCACGATCACATCGAGCTGCCGGGGATCGCGCACCATCTGCAGGCAAAGCGCGTCCACGTACATGTGCTGGGCCTTGATTTGCGGATACTCCCGTGCCACTTCCCTAAATACCCGCTGCCACAGACCATGGGCGTAGGAGAGCACGTTGGACTTGTCGCACATCAGCACGCGCTCACGCCGCGAGCCATCCACCTTGGTGTGACGCTCGCAGTACTCGAAGGCGTAGCGGATGATACGCTCCACTCCCTTCCTGGTGTTGATGTCTTCCTGTACCGCCACTTCATCGGGCGTGCCCTGCTTGAAGCAGCCGCCAGCGTCCACGTACACGCCCTCAGTGTTTTCGCGAATCACCACAAAATCCACGTCCTTCGGTTCCACGCCCTTCAGCGGACAAAGAGATACATCGAGCAGCCGTACCGGCCGCACGTTGGCATAGAGGTCCATCTTGAAGCGCATGCCCAGCAGAATTTCTTTGGCGTGAATGTTCGAAGGTATTCGCGGGTCGCCAAACGCGCCCAGCAGGATGGCATCAAATTCTCGCGCCAGCATTGCGAAGCCGTCCGGTGGGACAGTCATGCCGTCGGCAAGGTAGCGCTCCGCGCCCCAGTCGAAGTATGACAACTCCACGGGAGCACGCGACGCTTGGATGACCCGGACGGCCTCAGGAATGACTTCCTTCCCTATGCCATCCCCAGGAAGAACTGCGACTCGCTTATTCTGGCTCACGAGTGGAAAGGTAGCATATGAGAAGTGAAACTCTTCGCTCTTGTTATTCCGCCGCCAACGACTAGCGAGGAAGAATCTCTGTGTGGGTTGCGAAACCCCGGATTCCTCGCGCCAAGGGACGGCTCTCGCAATGACGGTTGCCTAACGGCGCCCTAGAATCTACAGGCGCGACCCGGCCATGACCGAGATGCGGTCGGAGATCAGGTCCACCATGGTGCGGAGGGTGTGGTGATCCTCGTCCGCCAGGGCAATGAAGCGGAACGGCTGCAGCACGCAGCCGTTCAGCAGCAGAGGATTGAGCATCTCCGCCATACCGCGAACCGGACCCGACGCCGCCTGAAATGCGACCTCCACTAGGTCCCCCGAAGGCATGGGCCGGGACAGACGCACGAGTCCGCCGGTCTCGGAGATGCTCTGCAGCTTACCGCTGCAACGTTTTCCGTCCTGCTGCAGCACAAGGACGGGGACAGCATCGCCCAGGCGCACGCGAGCCGCGCGTTGTTTGGAGTTGGGATGGGGGAAGTGGGACATTTCAAGTTGAAGTACGTACAGCCGGCGTTGACCAACAGTCGCGCCCGCGCACACACCAGTTATCCGGAGCAACGCGAACGATGATCGACCATATTGTTCGCCACGCAGAACTATCTCACTCCTCACAGCACGCGGCAAATTACCCCAGCAGATGTACGGATTCGTGAAATTCGATTCGGGAAGATGCCGCTAAGAGCCGTTAACGCAATTGGATGAAAGCTGTTGTCGGCGCAATTAATGTCCCAGAGGACGTGGCTCTCAGCCGTGGATTTCCACAACTCTCTTGTTCGCCTCCTGGCGCGTGCGACGAAAAGCCTCGGGTAGTCTCGCCAGCAGGTCCGTGGCAGTGAGAGAGTGCTCGCCCGTGGTTTCGCGGGCGATGTCGCCGGCCAAGCCGTGCAAATGAACGGCGGCAGTGACGGCCGGCAAGACCGCTTCCCGATTCTGTGCCAGCAGGCCAGAGATCATGCCTGTCAGGATGTCTCCCGTGCCCCCGGTCGCCATGCCCGGATTTCCGGTCGCGTTCACCCAGATCGCGCCGTCCGGTTCTGCGACGAGGGTGCGGTGCCCCTTCAAAACCAGAATCACCTTGTGCTCGCGGGCGAAGGCGCGCGCCACGGTGATACGGTCTTTCTCCAAGTCGGCCGTGGAAAGCCCTGTCAGGCGCGCCATTTCGCCGGGGTGGGGCGTCAGCACGAGGGTCCGGCCTTCCCCCTTTAGTTCGGCGGCGCGGCCTTCGAAAGCGTTGAGGCCATCGGCGTCTAGGACGATCGGGGTTTTGAACTTCTTCACTACCGTGCGTACGAATTCGGCGGTTTCGGTGTGCCTGGAGATTCCGGGGCCGACAGCCAAAACGCTTTTGTCCTTGGCTAGCGCATCCACGTGCCCGTAGCCGAGGGCGCGCAGAGAAATACTTCCGATCTCCGTTTCCTCCAGCGGTTCCGTCATCACCTCGGGATGAAAGCCCGCGACGGTCGGTAGCACCGACTTGGGCGTGCCCACAGTCGAAAGTCCGGCACCCGCGCGGAGCGCTGCCATTCCGGCCATAGCCGCGGCTCCGGCCTTGCCGGTCGACCCGCCAAGGACCAGCACGTGCCCGAAACTACCCTTGTGTGCGGCGGCCCTTCGCGGTTGGATCAGCGGGCTCACATCGTGTGCGGTGATTAAGTTCAATTGCAGGGACGACGTGATCGCCTCGTCCGGGGATCCGATCGGTGCAATGACCGTCGGCCCGTCTGTCAGAGGCTTGAGCGCGTGGGCCGGCCGGGGTGCAGTAAAGGTGACAACGGCATCGGCTCGGGCAACGATTCCCGGTGAAGCCCCGAGCACATCCGCACCCGCGCCGGAAGGAATGTCCACGGCGACGACGGGGGCCGGGCTTGCGTTTATCCTGGCGATGGCCTCTCCGTAAAGCGGATTCACCGGGGGTCGAAACCCGGTTCCTAGAATCGCATCAAGCAGCAGATCGCTCTGAAGCACTGCCTGCGCCGCCTCGGCCTGCAGTTCCTCCGGCGTGCGAGCCAGCACCGGGGCAGCCGGCAGCTTGGTATAGTTCTCGGCTGCGTCGCCGCGCAATTCGCCAGGATCACACAGCAGCAGGACCTTCACCGTTCTGTCCGTACCGTGAAGGTGCCGCGCGGCCACGAAGCCATCGCCGCCATTGTTTCCCTTGCCGCAGATGACTCCGATGCGCCTGGCATCGGGAAAGCGGGCGGTGACAAAACCCGCCACAGCGGCGCCCGCATTCTCCATCAACGTGAGCGAGGGCACGCCGAAGCGCTCGCTGGTGACGCGGTCGATTTCGCGCATTTCAGCGGCACTGACGATTTTCATGACCGTGCCGTCGCGGTTTGCTCGAGCTGACGTAGTTGAGAAGGCTCGCCCATAGCGATCAGGCAGTCGCCCGGCTGGATAGCATCGTCGGGTGAGGGGTTGAAGCGCATTTCGTCGCCGCGTTTGATGGCGAGGATGATGACTCCGCGTTCCTGGCGAATGCGGGAGGTGCCCACCGTCTTCCCGGCAAACGCGGAGTCTGACGGCACATGAATCTCGCCAATCTCCAGGTCCATGCCGAGGTGGGTGGTCGCGGTGTCAAGAAAGCTGACCACGTGGGGCTGCAAGAACGACTGCGCGATGCGCTGACCCGCGAAATGATAGGGCGAAACCACGGAATCGGCGCCAGCCGTAAGCAAATGCTTCTCGGCATCTTCTTCGCTGGCGCGGGCGATGATCTTCAGCCGGGGGTTCAGCGCGCGAGCGGTGAGCACGATGTAGAGATTGGTTGCATCGGTGGTGGTGGCTGCCACCAGCCCGCGGGCGCGTTCGATGTGGGCGTCGCGCAGGGTCTTTTCCTGGGTGGCATCGCCGATCAGTAGCAGCCAGTCGCCTGCGTAACGCGCCGCCTTGGCTTCGTTCGAGTCAATCACCACGAATGGCACGGGCTTGCGCGCCAGTTCACGGGCCGCACTGCGTCCTACGCGCCCAATGCCGCAGATGATGTAGTGCTCGGAGAGGCGGCCGATCTCACGCTCCATTTTTCGCCTGCCGAAGAAGCTGCGCAGCTCGAATTCTAGCAAAGCCTGGGTGAGAGACCCGATGCCGAGAAACACCAGCGAGACCCCAGCAATGATCAGTCCCAGATTAAATACGCGTCCCGCGTGTGAGAGAGGGTGGATCTCCTGGTAGCCGATCGTGGTGAATGTCGTTATCACCATATACAGGCCGTCGAACCACGACCAGCCCTCGATGAGATGAAAGCCGGCGCTGCCCAGGATTACCAGAACCGTAAGTGCAGTCGCGATCAGCCGCAGATGGCGAAAAGGTCTCATACCGGCGGTGGGAAGAGTACCACCGCCTGGACCATTGTCCTACGGAGGAAAACACACCCGCTAGCGCGTGGATTGGGCGGCGCGTAACTCAGCGGATCGAGTGGAGAAGGACAGAGAGTGAATTTTCTTGCACATTTCTTTCGGGACTCAAGTCCCGCTTGATTGCCTCCCATGACCTTTTCGTTTTCATCGGTGTGAGGCGAGACACGCAATTGTGCTCTGTTCTGACGAACTTGCCTGAGGAAAAAACGATACTGGTGTGGGAAAAACGGCCCCGATCTCGAAGAGCTACATCGAGAAATTGGCGCAGTCGTGTCGAAACCGATGATCTGCGGGTCCCGGAGATGGGTTGGCATCCATCCTCTAACCCCATCTGTCCAATCGACATACGGATATGCCGTCCAGTTGTACATGAAGTCCTATTGGCCTCTTGTCCCATGTTTGCACCGCAGCCTATGTACCGATTGAATTTGACAACTGAATTGGGGAGGAGTGGAATGTGCGTTGCATATGTCCCGTGGGAGATAACCTTTGGCCGACCCCTGGAATCACAAGGGCTCAGGTCGCATGCGCCGCGATCACGAAATGAAGTCACGTTCTGACTCACCCCCAGGCGGAAACCATGCTGCATGGGAATACGCTAATGCTCGTACCAATGAGTATGACGAGTTGGGAGTGCAGGAACTGCTGCACGGTTTGGAGGCGGAGAGTGACGCTGCAACGCGAACGTCGTTCCGCGAACCAGTGCGACTGTCCGGTCCCGTGGATAGCGAAGCCGAAGTAGTGTGCCACGCCTGTCAAAGAAAGAGCCCGGCAGGCCAGCGTTTCTGCGGTTATTGCGGCACCCAGCTCGTTCGTATTGAGCCTCCGGTCATGGAGCGGGCTCGCGAGACGTGGCCCTTTACCCCGGCCAATTCCGGGGCTGACTCGGAGGCTTCTCCCCGGCAAGCCTGGCCGACAGGATCGGGAGGGCCGGGTTCTCCGGGCGGCGAATTCCACGACGAAACTGAATTACAGTTTTTGCGCCATACCGTCGCGCCCGACGGCTGGGAGGAATCAGGGCATCTCGGATGGAAGATCTTGGTTGCAGTTTTGGTTCTTGGGGTGGCGGGTTTTGCCGGTTATCGCTGGCTGTATGCGGCCGGAAGCACGGGTGCACCGCAGCAACGTGCGGCCCAGGTACATGAGGCACCGTCCTCCGAAGGACAGTCCGAAGCACGCCTGCCGCAACCGGCGCAGCCACCGGCACAGCAGCCTTCTGCGACCGTCACGAAGCCGGAAAACACTCCCGCAGCCGGCGAGGGGACTTCGCCCTCGGCGGCCGAAAACGCAACGCCTGCCCCCATCCAACAGTCCCCGGCTCATTTGGCGGTTCCGCCTGAGAAACCTGAGCCTACCCCAGCACCGCCCCCATCTCCAGCCGTCGAGCACGAGGCACCAGTCACCGAAGGAGGCCAGCAGGAACTGGCGACCGCGGAACGCTACCTGTACGGCGCCGACGGCCCGCGCGACCCCACGGAAGCTGCGAAGTGGTTGTGGCGCGCAGTTGGCAAGCAAAACGGCACTGCGATCCTGCTGCTGTCTGAGTTGTACGCCAAAGGGGATGGGGTAACGCGCAACTGCGATCAGGCGCGTCTGCTGCTGATGAGCGCTGTGCGCAAGAAGGTTCCGGATTCGGTCACCCAGCTCCGGCGCCTGGAGTTGAGCGGCTGCCAATAAAAAACCTCGCGTAGCGGCGCGAGGTTTTCGGGTATTCAAGCCTAGAGCTGATCGACGGACGCGCTGATTGTGAGCAGTCTTAGTCTCCGTTCACGGCCCGCGGAACCAGCCTCTCACTTTGCCAATCCTGCGATTGCTTAGGCAGCGACCGCACTTTCGTTCCGGTGGGCTTCGTACCAGAGGGCCAGCTCGACACGGTTCCAGAGTCCGAGCTTGTCGTAGATGACACGGAGATAATTCTTGATGACGTGCTCGGTAGTGCCGATGGCTTCGGCGACTTCACTGTTTTTGAGTCCTTGAGCGACAAGTTCGATGACTCGCTGTTCACGTTCACTGGGGATTCCGTTGCTGTGCTGTTCTCCTGCAAACATTGCTGCCTCCGGTATAGAAGTGTTGCCAGTTTCACGCGCTTGATCCCGCCGGTGATCCCGAAACGCAGGAACATGCGATTAAAGTGGGCCTTGACGGTCCGCCGGGCCATGTTAAGTTGCTTGGCGATTTCTGCGTTGTCGCAACCCTGAAGAAGCAGTTCCGCGATTTGCTTCTCCCTTGGGCCTAGCCGGACATACGGATCGGTCATGTATTCCCCCAATTTCAGATTTGGTATTCAGTGGGTCGCCGCCACTTTCGCCTTGCGCAGCCCCGCGTTCTTCTAAGCTGCTCGCGTTCAACCCTTTTTGTTGATTCTCCCGAAATCCATAGCATTCGCTTTGCCATGTTGTTTCAGCGCTCGGGAACCTGCTTGAGGGAGGGCCTTCGTACCAAAGGTACAGCAACCTTCAGACCACAATCAGCCATGTCCGATGGGAGATCAGAGGTTGCAGACCCGTCCGGCAGGGCCAGCCACAGGTTCGGCCGAGTGGAACCTACAGAAAACAAAGTAGTGACAATTCCGCCCCGGCGAAACCTGACGGATTGAACAGCAGACAGCCCATTTTCCTGGCCCGGTCGGCTTGAGACGTTCTGCCTCCAAACCCTTGGTTCTATTCCATTTCCGCGTTGCTCGCCGAATGGGATTCTAAGGTAAATACCCTATGGAAAAACTCCTTCGGAGAGTGACTGTAGCGGGAACTAATTACACTTCCACAATGTTGCGTTTTGGCCTACGCTTGCGATTCCGGAGCGGCGGAGCCTTGCCGATCAAGGTTCCTCGGTGGCCGGTGGGGAACTTTCGATGAGTCCTCGACGGTGGGTGGGAGGAAATGTTTTGCAACATAGTTCGTTTCGAGGGTATGACTCTTCCTACGTACCCCCCACGAAAGAGGGATACGGAACAAGGCTTGTTTCGCCCCGCAGGGTTGCCCTGACTGGGCGGGTGAGCAAAATGTTGCATAGCTAGAATAACTAGGCGGCATATGAAGATCTCGGTTGTCATGCCGGTCTACAACGAGTGCGCCACGCTGCGCCAAGTCATTGAACGCGTGCTGGCTGTCCCCTTTGAGATCGAATTGCTGTGCGTCGACGACGGCTCCACCGATGGGTCGCGCGATATTTTGACTGAGCTCGGACAGCGCCATTTGCAGCTCCGGGCGTTCCTGCAGCCACGCAACTTGGGAAAGGGTGCAGCTTTGCGCCGTGGCATCCAGGAAGCCACGGGCGACTTCGTCATTGTCCAGGATGCGGACTTGGAATACGATCCCGCGGACTACGTTGCGCTTCTCGATCCGCTGATCCAGGCCAAGGCGGACGTCGTTTACGGCTCACGCTTTCTCGGAGGGCGTCCTCACCGCGTGCTGTACTTCTGGCACTCTATTGGCAACCGTGTCCTGACCCTGATCTCGAATTGCCTCACCGATATAAATCTCACCGATATGGAAACCTGCTACAAGGCTTTCCGCCGCGACGTGATTCAGTCCATAAAGCTCGAGGAAGACCGATTCGGGTTCGAGCCGGAGATTACGGTCAAGGTAGCGAAACGGCGACTGCGGATCTACGAAGTCGGCATCAGCTATTGGGGCCGTACCTACGAGGAAGGAAAGAAGATCAGCTGGAAGGATGGACTACAGGCGTTGTGGTGCTTGCTGAAATACTCCCTGAGCGAACCCTTCGCGAAACGGCCCCCTGCAACCGCTCCCTTGCCTGCAACGTCAGGCGACCTCTCTGAAACCGCCCACCGCCACTGATTTTCTTTTTCCTCCGCGGTACTTGTGGCTTTTGAGAATCGGGGGTGGTTGCTTCTCAAATTTGGACCTGAGGTTTGCAGCCGCGACAGCTCCCCGTCTCTGGCCACTCGAACCGCTCAAACGCCAGGCGTAGCGACGCCGGCGCGGTTTCCGATACAATTGTAGTCTGATGACATCCCGCCAGCGATGTTAGCTTTCCGCTTGTAATTGTGCTTGCTCAGAGGTTCCCGCTTCGGACCTGTTAGCGTTGAACGGTGATTTCTTCCACAAGGCCCTATCATCAAATGCAACACAGGAGGTCCACGGACTTGAGTGTTTCGACCAGCCATCTCATCTCCCCACACGGCGGCGAACTGGTGCAGCCGATTGCTCCGGCGGAACGAGTCGAGGAATTAAAGGGCCATTCTCGGGAGTGGCCCTCCTGGGACCTGACGCAACGGCAGCTCTGTGATCTGGAGCTATTGCTCAGCGGGGGATTCTCGCCCCTGCGGGGGTTCATGGCGCGGGCTGATTACGAAGGCGTGTGTCACAACATTCGGCTGGCAAACGGAGTACTCTGGCCCATCCCGATCACGCTGGATGTTAAGGAAGAGTTCGCGAAATCGCTAAAGCCCAGCAGCAGCATCGCACTGCGTGATGCCGAAGGAGTAATGCTGGCGGTGCTGCACGTGGACGAAGTCTGGCAGCCGAACCGCCAGGCTGAAGCTGAAGCGGTCTTCGGCACGACCAGCCTGGTGCATCCTGGCGTGGATTATCTGCTGAACCGAGGGCATTCCTGGTATGTGGGCGGTCGGGTAGAGGGCGTGCAGCCCCCCGTCCATTATGACTTCCGAGCCCTGCGCCTCACGCCCGCGGAGCTGCGGGCGGAGTTTACCCGCCGGGGTTGGCGGCACATTGTCGCATTTCAGACGCGCAATCCCATGCATCGCGCTCACCAGGAGCTCACTTTCCGTGCGGCCAAGACCGTGGAAGCGAATCTGCTGATCCATCCTTCGGTCGGTATGACCAAGCCGGGCGATGTGGACTATTTCACTCGCGTGCGCTGTTATCAGTTGTTGTTGTCGAAATATCCTCATGGCACCGTGAAGCTCTCCCTGCTGCCGCTGGCCATGCGCATGGGCGGGCCGAAAGAAGCTATCTGGCACGCTCTGATTCGCAAGAACCATGGCTGCACGCACTTCATCGTGGGGCGCGACCACGCTGGGCCAGGCAACGACGCCAACGGCAAGCCTTTCTACGGCCCCTACGACGCGCAAGAGTTGTTGAGGAAGCACGAAGCCGAGATTGGCGTCACCATGGTGCCTTTCAGCATGATGGTCTATCTGGAGGATCAGGACCGCTACGTGCCGGATAGTGAGGTGCCCACAGGCTCGCGGGTGCTGAACATTTCCGGAACGCAGTTGCGCCAGCGCCTGAATGAAGGGCGAGAGATCCCAGCATGGTTCACGTACCCGGAAGTCGTACAGGAGTTGCGGCGCAGCTATCCGCCGCGCCACAAGCAGGGCGTGACGATCTTTTTCACCGGGTTCTCCGGATCGGGCAAGTCCACCATCGCTAATGTGCTGCTGACCAAGTTCCTGGAGGTCGGCGGGCGGCCCGTGACCATACTGGACGGAGATATTGTCCGCAAACACCTGTCCTCCGAGCTGGGATTCTCCAAGGAACATCGCGACATCAACATCCGAAGAATTGGTTTTGTTGCTTCAGAGATCACCAAGAATGGGGGGATTGCGATCTGCGCGCCTATCGCTCCCTATGACGCCGTGCGCAAACAGGTGCGGGCGATGGTAGAACCGGCAGGCGGATTCATCCTGGTGCATGTCGCGACGCCGCTGGAGATTTGCGAGGGTCGCGACCGCAAAGGACTCTACGCCAAGGCCCGCGCCGGAATCGTGAAGGAATTTACGGGAATCTCCGATCCCTACGAGGATCCGACAGATGCGGAAGTAGTCATCGACACAACCGAGTTGACCCCAGAGGAAGCCGCCCAGGAGATCATTCTGCATCTGGAACGGGAGGGGTTCATCGGGGCAAATGGCGAAGGGACATAGTTGAGGAACTGCAATGCCCCGACACATTCCTTGTGAGCTTAGCGGTTAAAATCCGCAGAGATCGGAAAGCGAACAGCTGGGCCCCAGGCCCGACGGGACAGTGCAATTGGCAGAAGGCTTTGTTGAACGCAAACCGTCAAGCCGAGATCGTAGGCAGAATCCGCTCGGCGTTGGAAGCCGCGCGGGAGATCTTTCGCCGTTTCACGCCCGGAGAAATCGAGGCCGAGTACAAGGCCGGGCTTGACCCGGTCACTGACGCAGATCGCGCCTTGGACGCGGCGTTGCGCGCTGAACTCCAGCGTGAGAACGAGGGATGGCTTTCAGAGGAAAGCGGGGACGATTTCTCCCGGCTCGACAGGAGCCGGGTATGGATCGTGGATCCTCTGGATGGCACCCGTGAATTCGTAGCCGGGATACCAGAGTTTTGCACTTCCGTGGCTATGGCCGAAAATGGAAGGGTGATCGCGGGCGGGATCTGCAATCCGGCAACTGATGAAGTTTTTCTGGGCTCGCTGGACGGCGGATTGACGTATAACGGCAAGCCCGCTCGCACGAGCGTGTGCAACAGCCTGGAACACGCCACCATTCTTGCCAGCCGCAGCGAAACCAAACGTGGAGAGTGGAAGAAGTTTGCCGGCGCCGACTTCACCATTCGCCCAATGGGCTCGGTGGCTTACAAACTGGCGCTGGTCGCAGCCGGCCTGGCCGATGCAACCTTCACCCTGGTTCCCAAGCACGAATGGGACGTTGCCGGAGGTGCTGCGCTGGTGGAGAGCGCCGGCGGTGTCGTTCGGACCCTTACGGGCGAGCCTTTGCTCTGCAACAACCGGTCGGTGCTGATTTCAGGCTTGCTGGCATGCGGGACCGGGCTGCTGCAGCCGCTTTCAGAGATCGTGCAACGGGCCCACGCAGCGTCAGTCTTCCGGCGAAAAGCACACAATACCGTCCAGTGACCAGGGTAACTTTTTTGTTCTTGCTCGCTGCCGCAGTCTAGTCTTCTTGAATCTTCCTCGTATGAAGCTCGCCGCTTTTCGCTTGCTGGTCCTCAGTGCGACGCTCAGCATGACCTTTGGCGCCTGCTCGCGCGATCCCAACCTTCGCAAGCAGAAATATTTCGCCAGTGGGCAGCGTTATTTTACCCAGGGAAAATACCGCGAAGCTTCCCTCGAGTTCACCAACGCCCTGCAGGTGGATCCGCAATACGCCCAAGCCCACTACCAGCTGGCGGGCGCCTATTTGAAACTGCAGCAGTGGACGGCAGCCTACCAGGAGCTGTACCGGACTCTCGAACTGCAACCGGAGAACTATCAGGCGCGGATTGATCTGGCAAACCTGTTGATTGCCGGAAATCAACTGCGCGACGCGCAGCCGCACACAGACCTGCTGCTCAAGCAGCGTCCGAGCGACGCCGAGGTCCACCTGGTGGCGTCGAGTTTGCTGGCCGCGCAGAACAAGCTGCCGGAAGCGATCCGAGAGGCACAGAAGTCCGTTGCACTCGATCCAAATCACGCCGATTTCTATCTTGCCCTGGCACTGCTGCAGGAGCGAGCGGACCAGCCCGACGCCGCCGAACCGAACTTTGCGAAAGCGGTAGAACTCGATCCCAGGTCGGCGAATGGACATCTGTCCATGGGTGCCTTTTACCAATCTCGCAGCCGGTTCTTGGAGGCAGAGCAGCAGTTCCGCAGCGCAGCGACCGTCGACCCGAAAGCCATCACGCCGCGAACTGCTTTGGTGAGGCTTTATATGGCCGTCGGAGAGAAAGGGCAGGCTGAGGGGGTGCTCCGCCAAGCCAAAGCTGATTTCCCCGACGACTCCGCTGGATACCGCATGCTGGGAGATTTCTATTATGCCAGCGGCGACCTGGATAAGGCTGCAGGCGAGTATGCATCGCTGTATCGCGAACATCCAAACGATTTACAGGTGAAAAAGAACTACGTTCAGTTGCTGATTCTCCAGAACCGCCTGGACGACGCGCGCAGACTGAATGACGACATACTCAAAGGGCACCCCAATGATCCCGAAGCACTAATTTATCGCGGCCAGATCCAGATTCGGGAGGGCCGTCCGGGTGATGCCGTGAATACGCTGCAGGCCGCCGTCAAGAGCGATCCCGGGAGCAGCCTGGCGCACTACCACCTCGGCACGGCGCTCGACCGGCAAGGAAACTCAGCCCAGGCGGCCAGCGAATGGCGTGAAGCCCTGCGCCTGCGCTCCGATCTGGTTGAGCCTTACCGGGCGCTTGCGAATCTGGCCTTGCGCCAGGGAGACATGGTTTCGCTGGAGCAGACAGCAGAACAGATCGCCAGGCTCCTTCCCTTCTCGCCGGAAGGATATCTCTTGCGTGCAGCGTCTTTCACCGAACGTAAGCAGTTTGCCGCGGCCGAAACGGACATCCACAAGGCGATAGGTATCGCGCCGCAAAATGCTGCCGGATACGCCCAGCTCGGAAACCTGAGGCTGGCGCAGAAACAATACTCTGAGGCTGACAGGGCCTATCGTGAAGCGCTGGCGCGCGACCCCAACTCATCCCAAGCGCTGGGCGGTCTATTGAACGCTGCGCTGGGCCGGAATCAAGTTGAGAAGGCCATCGCCGAGGCCAATGAGCAGATCGCAAAGTCGCCCGGCAACGGCGCGTTTTACGGCCTGCGGGGGAGCATGCTGCTCAACAATAAGAAGGACCTGAAGGGCTCTGAGGCGGATTTTCGGAGGGCGGTTGAACTCGACCCGACAAACTCCAGCGCCGTGATGAAACTGGGCCAGGTGCTGGCGGCAAAGGGAGCGACGGATGAAGCCATCGCGCTCTATCAGCGTTTCCTGCAGGAGAATCCGCACGCAGTCGAAATGTACGTTCTTGCGGGAGATTTGTACCAGACCCGAGGCAACTGGCAGCAGGCCACGCAGATGTACCAGAAGGTGTTAGACCTGAGTCCCCAGAACCCGTCGGCGTCGGGCAAGCTGGCTTATACCCTGCTGAAGCAGGGAGCCAATCCGGACGTGGCTCTTTCCCTGGCGCAGACGGCGCGCCGCGACATGCCTAATTCATCCTCCGCCGCCCAGACCCTAGGCCTGGTCTATTACCAGAAGCGACTTTACAAATCGGCGATTGAGGTGTTTCAAGAGGCTCTGAGGCTGGGGCAGAAGAACACTGATTTTGACGCCGCGGACGTGCACTACTATCTTGCCTCGGCATATCAGAAGACAGGACAGAAGGCACTCGCGCGGCAGCACCTGGAGCAGGTGCTGAAGCTGAATCCCGCGTATAGCCAGGCTGACGAGGTGAAGAGGCAATTGGCGCAGCTTCGGTAGTGTTTCAAGTTTCGGTCGTTTTGAGGCTTCCTGGTTTCGCGTGAAGTTCAGTTCCCGGTTCTCAGTCCCGACTTCTGCGTGCTCCTCGGCTTCCCGCTTCGTTCGGTCGCTTCGTATAATCAAATACTACGGTATGGCGGTGAATACGCTTCCCATGGAACAGTCGGTGGCCAACGACCAAGAGGCTGCGGCGCGAGACTTTGGCGATGTACGCGCCGAGTTCGGCGCCCTGATCTCGGGGTGCGGCCTGTATGCTCTGTCCGAGCGCGCCAAAATTGCGCTTAAGGGCAGCGACCGGGCACGCTGGCTCAATGGCATGATTACCAACAATATTCGCGACCTGCCCGCCGGGCGGGGCGTGTATGGCTTCGTGTTGAATCCTCAGGGCCACATCCTCGGTGATCTCTACGCGTACAATCGCGGAGATTCCCTGCTCGTGGACACCGGGCAAGAGCAGTCGGCCAAACTGCTGGAACTGTTCGAGCGCTATATCATCATGGATGACGTGGAAGTCGCGGACGTAAGCGGCAGGTTCGCGGCGTTGGGGATCGCCGGGCCTAGATCACGCGAGGTACTGCGTGCGCTTGGTTTCGACGTGCCTGATCTCGAGGCGTTGCAGTTCAGTGATATCGCCTGGCGGGAGGTTCCTGCGACGCTTGTCCGCGGAGAGTGGTTGAAACAGGAGTCGTACGAAATTTGGGTGGGGCCGGAGAACGCGGGAAGGGTACGCGATGCGCTGAAGCAAAGCGGCGCCACGCAGGTGGGAACGGCGGCATTTGAGCTCTATCGGGTCGCCTTGGGGATTCCGCGCTATGGTGTAGACATCCGCGAGCGTGACCTTCCGCAGGAAACCGGGCAGGGGCGGGCACTGAATTTCACGAAAGGCTGCTATGTGGGGCAGGAGATTGTCGAACGCATCCGCTCGCGCGGAAGTGTTCATCGCCTGTTCAAGGGCTTTGTAGCGAACGGTCCACTGCCCGCGCCAGGATCGAAGATTCAATCAGAAGGCAAAGAGGTGGGGGAAGTTACCAGTTCTGCCTGCCTGCCGCTGAAGAACGGTGAACTGCGTGTGTCCCTGGGATATGTCCGGCGGGAGGCCGCTGAGAAGCCTTTGCAGGCGGCTGGGGCAGCGCTCGTCGCCTCTGAAACGCCGTTCCCGGGTGTGTCGTAAGAGGAGGAAGATGACACTGCATGCGGTGGTCTTGTTTTTACATGTCCTGGGGGCGCTGCTGCTGTTTGCAGCGTTTGGGCTGGAATGGCTGTGCCTTCGCGGCCTGCGGCGAGCCACGAGCCTGGAGCAGCTTCGCGCATGGTCGGGAGCGGCGGCGCTGCTGCCGCGCTTTCATGCCTTCTCAGGGCCACTGATCATCTTCGCCGGTGCCTACCTGGCGACGAAGATGGACGCCTGGGCCCAAGGTTGGATCAGCATCGCGCTGCTGGTGGTGGTCGTGATGCTCGTGCTGGGAATGGGCATTTCCGGGCGGCGGGTAAAGGCACTGATTAAGGCGAGCATGCAGGACAATGCCGTAGCGGCTGATCTGGTCAGTCGGGCCTATGCCCCCATCCTGCGCTATTCGCTGCGGTTGCGGATCGCTCTCGGCCTCGGGGTTGTATATCTCATGGGAAGCAAGTCGCCAATGGAGGGATCGATTGTGGTAATCGGAATCGCGGCCGCCGCCGGGCTTGCCGCCTCGGCCATCGGACCTCAGCCGAAAGCGGCGTCCTAGAACGCAGCCTCGGAAAAAGATTCGAGAAGGAAAATCATGTCAGAAAAGAAGCAAGAGACTTTCACCGTGACTGACCGTCGTTTGTTCACCTCCGACGGCGAACTGCGCAAGGATTCGCCGGAAGAAGAGTCGGCGAAACCTTTAGCGGCCGCGGCAACGCCGCAGCAGAACGAAGCCGCTCCGCCTTTCCCCGAGCCTCCTACCGCAGCGGAGCAGCGGCAGCAGGCAGAGGCGTACAGCAAATCGTCCAGGGAACTCGACGCCCGGGTGGAACTGAGCGGGCACTCTGCGAAACAACTGGAGATGACCTTCGAGCGTTTTCTGGCCTCGCTGTACATGACGGCCATGCTCCAGCTGGGCCTGATGCACGAAGAAGGCGGACAGCCGCGCGTTGACCTGATTGGCGCGCGCCAGACGATTGACACCTTGGCCCTGCTCACAGAGAAAACCAAAGGCAACCTGACCACGGCGGAAGAAAACTTCCTGCAGAATTCGCTGTACGAGTTGCGCATGGCGTATGTGGAAGTGACGAATTCCCTGGCGCGGCCGCCACAGCCTGCCACCGGCACGCGATGAACGCCAGGCTCACGGTGCTGGGCAGCGGCACCTCGATGGGCGTGCCTACCATCGGCTGCGCCTGCGCAGTCTGCCAGTCTTCCGACCCGCGTGACCGCCGCACCCGGCCCTCCGTGCTGCTGGAGTACAACCGGGCTGTGGTCCTGATTGACACTACACCCGACTTCCGCGAGCAGGCCATTCGCGAGAAGGTCCGGCAACTGGACGCGGTGCTCTACACTCACGCTCACGCCGACCATATTCTGGGGCTGGACGATCTGCGTCCGCTCAGTTTCCGTCGCGCCGAAAAGATCCCTCTCTACGCGCGGCCCGAAGCGGGCGAGTTGATTCGCCATACCTTCCGCTACATCTTCGATTCCGATTACAAGTTCGGTGGGCTGGCCCGCGTGGAATTGCGCGCCATTGACGGGCCATTCGACCTGTTGGGGGCGCGCATCGTGCCGATTAAGGTAATTCACGGCGACACCGAAATCGTCGGTTTCCGCTTCGGCTCGGCGGCCTACCTCACGGACTTCAGCCAGATTCCCGAAGAGTCGTTTGAGCTCTTGCAGGGTCTGGATGTGTTGTTCCTGGATGCGTTGCGGCATGAACCGCATCCTACGCATTCGACGGTGGACAATTCCCTGCGCATTGTCGAGCGGCTAAAGCCACGGCGTGCATTTTTCACCCACATTTGTCACGATCTGCCCCATGAGGCAACGAACGCCACGCTGCCACCGCAGGTGCGGCTTTCGTATGACGGCATGCAGCTGGAATTTGAGATTTGATGTGGCCAAGGCGCCCGCGCCACACGATTGATGCGAGTCTTTCACAAACTCGAGGAGGTTCCGGCGGACTTCGGCCCCACCCTGGTCAGCGTGGGCAATTTCGACGGGGTGCATCGTGCGCATGCCCACGTGCTGACCCAGATCGTGCAGCGGGCACAGCAGCAGGGCGCGAAATCTGTAGCCGTGACGTTCGAGCCGCATCCTGTGCGCATCCTGCGGCCTGACTCCGGCCTGAAGCTACTCACCCCGACCCCTGAAAAGCTTCGCTTGCTGGAAACCACCGGGCTGGATGGGGTGCTGCTCCTGCCATTCGCGCGGGATCTGTCACTCATGACGCCGCGCCAGTTCGCTCACAAGATTCTGGCCAAAGCCCTGCACGCACGTGAGGTCCACGAAGGCTTCAATTTCCGCTTCGGCCACAAGGCTGCGGGCAATATCGAACTGCTCACGCAGTTTGGCGGCGAGATGGGCTTCGAGGTCAAGGAGTATCCCGAGATGACGCTGCGGCGGGAACCGGTTTCAAGCAGCCGGATTCGCAAGCTGCTGCAGGAAGGCCGGGCCAGCCGTGCGCGGCATCTGCTGGGCCGTCCCTTCAGTATCCTCGGCACTCCAGGTCGTGGCCGCGGCTATGGCTCCAAATATACCGTGCCAACCATTAACCTGAGCCGCTATGACGAACTCACGCCTCAGGACGGCGTTTACATCACGCGCACGCGCGTGGGGGGAGAGTGCTTTGATTCCGTGACCAATGTAGGCAACCGCCCGACGTTTGGCACGGAGTTGTTTGCCATCGAAACTCACCTGCTAAATTTTCATCCGCTGGAACTCACGCCGGAAACCGAGGTAGAGATTCACTTTCTCGATCGTCTGAGGGACGAGATCAAGTTTCCCTCCGTGGACGCACTGCGAGAGCAGATCGCGCACGACGTGAAGAAAGCACGAGAATACTTCCGGCTCTGGAAACGCGGGAAGGCTGCAGAGTAACGCCGGGCACGACCCGCATGGAACGTTCTTTTACCATGGCTCACGCCGGCAAATCATCCGCAGTCGGGGCAGCACCCGAGGGCGCGACTGACACCCAGGCGGCGGCGCGCGCGGTGCGCGAGATGTTTACCTCCATCGCGCCGCGTTACGACCTGCTGAACCATCTCCTCTCGTGCAACATAGACAAGCTGTGGTGGCGCAGAACGGCGCGCACATTCGCTCACGTCCTGGCTCAGCCCGGTGCCAAGGCTCTCGACCTGTGTTGCGGCACGGGAGACATGACCCTCGCATTGCTGCGTCAGGCTGGAAAAGCGTGTCCGCAGATTTTGGGCATTGACTTTTCCCACGCCATGCTGGAACGGGCGGTCGCCAAATCAGCCGGTGCCCCGCTGAAATGGATCGAGGCCGACGCCCTGCGGCTGCCCTTCCCCGATTCGAGCTTCGACCTGGTCACGAGCGCGTTCGGCTTTCGTAATCTCGCGAACTACGACGCCGGACTAGCCGAAATTTTCCGTGTTCTCAAGGCAGACGGCCAATGCGGAATCCTCGACTTCGGCGAGCCCGCGGGCCTGCGCGGCAGATTGTACCGGCTTTACTTCAGGCACGTTTTGCCGGCAGTGGGGACACTGGTCTCCGGGGTGAAAGGGCCGTATACCTATCTTCCCGCCTCCGTGCACAGGTTTCCGGAGCCGTCCGAGATGCTCGAACGCATGCGGCGCGCCGGCTTTCAGGAGGCTTCCTGGACGCCGTACACATTCGGGATTGCAGGCCTGTACCGAAGCCGAAAGTGAGCTCTTGAATTGCTGGAGAAATCTTCGTTGCGCCCTATGCGGTTTTCGCGGCTATGTGGTTTTGACCGGCAAGGCTGCAAGTACGACAAAGAATGCCATCGTCTGAGCTACGATCCCGCGGCAGCGTGCGCGGCGGTGCTGAAGGAATCGGCGAAGGCGTCAGCGGCCGAATACCGCATGACCTTTTCGAACTCCGGGCCGAGAAACTTCCGCAGGCGCTCAATGCTCACCAGCCAGTCGGCCAGCAGATAGTCCATCATGTCAGGGGCGACTGCGGAAATGCCGCGCTCCCACAGGCGATTCCAGAACATACGCGCCGCCCACTTTCCCGGAAGCCGCAGCGTGTCCACGCCGGCCAACTCAAGGCAACGTTGATAAGTCAGCGGCTCACCCCACCCAGCGACGTTAAGCACCGTGAGCTTCTGCGGCTCAGGATCGGTTTTGGCCGCGATGTGAGCGATGAGCCGCGCGACGTCATCCACGTGGGTAAATTGCATCCGGTTCTCAACGTATTTCTGTCCAACCGGGATGGCGAAGGTGATCTTCTTGCCTTTCCGGCGTAACTTGTCGGCGCGCTCCCCATGTCCGCCGGGTGTTCCCCGGAAAGCGGCAATCAACCCGTTTTCCACGCTCGCTCCAGCAAAGATGTGCGGGCGGAGAACATAGGCGCTGCAACCGCGCAGACCGGGCGCACGGTGACGGACGACCTTCTCAGCCTCCACCTGATGCACAGCCGCGGCCAGAGAATGGGCCTGCAGGGGCGCGTCTTCCGACGCCATGCTGCCCGCCTCAGGGCCGTACACCAGCGCGCTGCTGGGAAAGATGAACTTCTTCACCAGGACCTCGTCGCGGTTGACTTCCGCGATCGTTTCCATCACTCGCGCCGCTCCCGCCACGTTGATCTGCCACATCCGCGCAGTATCAACTATGCCTGTGCGCACCGGATCCATCACGAACGCGAGATGAACCACGACCTGGGTGCGAGTCTCGCGCATCAGCAACATCAGCTCGTGACAGCACTCCTCGCGCTCCAGGTTCATGGGGACAAAGCGCAGCGAGACACTGGTCTGGGGAGGCGTGAGGTCCACTCCAATAACATCAAAGCCCGCCAATTGCTGCGGCAGGCGAAGTCCAAGATCGCCGGAGACGCCAGTCACGAGAACGGTTGGACGAGCACTTGCCATTTATTTCGGCCCAGCCGGAACAGGTGTCACCTCGACAGGTTTCTGAGGAGCAGCCGATTTTGAAGGAGGAGCGCTGTTGGTATCCGCCTTCGGAGCAGAGGGCGCTCGGGCGCCAGAAGGTACGAGCGGCGTTCCAGGTGCTTTCGGGGCAGGGCCAAAATACCTATCTTCCAGCTTGGGTGTACCCAGGTGCTGCAATGACTGCAGCGCGGCCTGGGTTCGCTGCGCTTTAAGCTGGCTCGAAATCTCGCTGCGCACCTGCTCCAGTGGCGCGGATTCCTTTTTTTCAATTTTGTAAACGAAGTACCCGGTCGGATCGGCGATGACCTGCGAAACTTCGCCGGGTTTAAGTTCCATCACCACCGTGCGGGCAGGTGAGAGCGAAGCGCGGCGCAGATTGGAGATGTGAGTATCCGGGGGCGTCGTCTTGAGGCCAGCGAATTGATAGGCCTCCGCCTCCAGCTTAGCGAAATCCTCGCCAGCGGCAGCGCGGCCCCGCAGGGTTTCCGCTTCCTTCTTCATGGCTTCGGTCCCGTCCGTCTGCGTTTTCGGCGGGGTCGCGCCGGGGAGTTTGGCCGTCTTGGTCAGAGGAATGAACAACTGCTGGGCGCTAGCCTGCTCATACTGCGCCGCATGGGCCTGGTAGTAGTCAGCCACGTCTTTATCAGAAATGTCGTTGGCCTTGGCGCGGGCGTTCTTCACCATCATCTGCATCAGAACTTCCAGCCGCGCCAGCTTCATTCGCTCGTCGTATTCCGGATCCTTGTCGAGCCCAAGCCTCTCCCCCTCGTGGGACAAAATCAGTGCGGTCGCGTAGGAGTTCGCTGCCTGCCGCTGCTGGGCCAGTGGCAGGTTGGGCTGCACCGTGCCGATGAACTTCTCGAACTCGGCGCGCGTCACCACGGTTTTGCATTCGGCCGGGGGACCGCCGGCGGCAGCTGTTTTGTCGCAAACCCCCTCGATGGTGATGACCGGCGCATCCAGGGGCACCACCGACACATCCGGCGGCTTGCCTGGTTCCGCAGAGGGCGTGACAGTCGATGGCAGCGGGCCGCCAGGCACAACCGTCGAAGGCTGAGGCGATGGAGTTTCCCCGGGCTTCGGCTGCGCTGTGCTGGATGGAGAAGAACTGCCTGACTGAGCAGACGGAGAACTCGCAGCCTGCCCCCAGGCAAGCAGACTCAGCAACACACACACCAGCGCACAACGGCCCATAAGAATGGCAATTCCCGCGCAGCGTTTCACAGACCAAAAATCCTAACACAGCCGTGCACAAGCTGTTTCACACGGCTGTGCGGGTAATCAATGTCTTCAGTAACCGTACTGCCCGGGTGCGCTAAGAATTTGGGCGACCCTGCGCTAAAACCTCGTCCGCGTTCTCTGGCCCCTTACCTCCGCCGACACCGCAACCGGTGGCGATATTGGCGGCAACCCCGCCTGCGGCGATAATGCCAGTATGTCGGGAGCGCCGGCCCTATTCAGCCAGGAATCCATGCGCGCGGAAAAGCGCGCCGTGGCTTCGAATTCGGTGTGGGCGGCAATGGCGATTACCACGCTGAAGATCATCGTCGGGGTCACCACCGGCAGTTTGGGTATTCTCTCGGAGGCGGCCCACTCCGGACTTGACCTCCTAGCCGCGATCATCACCTTGTTTTCTGTTCGTGTCTCCGATAAACCGGCCGACGCCGAACACCAATACGGCCACGGCAAGGTTGAAAATTTCTCCGCCTTCATGGAGACCGGCCTGCTTCTCATGACCTGCATCTGGATCGTGTACGAGGCGGTCAAGCGTCTGTTCTTCCATCACGTGGAAATCGAGCCCAGCCTGGCCGCCTTTCTGGTGATGCTGTTGTCCATGGGGGTGGACTTCTGGCGCTCCCGTGCCCTCGGCAAGATCGCCGACAAATATGACAGCCAGGCCCTGGAGGCCGACGCGCTGCACTTCTCAACCGACGTATGGTCGAGCGGCGTTGTGGTACTGGGTCTGCTCCTGGTGCTCCTTGGGCGGCGGTTGGGCATCGGCTGGCTGCGTGATGCCGATCCGGTTGCGGCGCTGTTTGTGGCAGGAGTAGTCGTCTATGTCAGCAGCCGACTGGCTCGGCGCACCCTGGACGCGCTGCTCGATGCCGCTCCCCCTGAGGTTCGGAGCCGGATTCTTTCCGAGGTTTCCAAGGTGGATGGCCTGCTGGAGGTGGACCGGGTTCGGATCCGCCGCGCGGGCAACCGCTATTTTGCCGATGTTTCCGTAGGATTGGAACGCAACGTGACTTTCCAGCGCTCCGGGCAGGTAGCGGAAGCCGTAACCGCCGCCGTCCACGAGGTTCTGCCCGATGCCGACGTAGTGGTACATTCCGTGCCCCGGGCAGGCAGCGGTGAAAGCCTGTTTGACCGGATTCGTGCCGTCGCCACCCGGCGCAACGTCAACGTCCACGATGTCAGTGTGCAGGACCTGGGCGGACGCCTGCACGTCGAGCAGCACCTGGAACTCGATGAAAATCTCACGCTCAAGCAGGCGCATGACCGCGTGAGCCTGCTCGAATCCGAGATGCGCCAAGATGTGCCGGAGATCACGTCCATCCTTACCCACATCGAGAGCGAGCCGGCAACGATCGAGAGCGGCGACGAAATGTTTCGCGACGCCACGCTGGAAAAGCGCCTGCGTGCCGCAGCCGCGGAGTTCCTGGAAATCCTCGATGTGCATGAACTGGAGATCCGGCGGGTCCGCGGCCGGCTCTACGTCTCCTGCCATTGCACCATGTCCGACGATCTGCCGCTCTCGCGCGTGCACGATGTTTCCACCGAGCTGGAAATCCGCTTCAAACGCGAGGCGCCGGAGTTGTTTCGAGTGCTCATCCACCCGGAACCGAGAACTGATAATCGAAGATAGCGGCCGTGTACCGTGCCAACTGCGGGCACGGTCCTTTCTCGCCAAAGAAGCGCCAAGGAAATTCACAATTGGAACTCAAGCCAAGGAATGAAATATGACCGAAGCGAAAGCCACATGGCGCTCTGCCCAGCAATTCGACGGTGTTGCCAGCAGCGGCCACTCCATCGTCATCGACGGCGACAAAACTACCGCCAACAGTCCCATGGAACTGGTACTCATCGGCCTGTGCGGATGTACCGGGTATGACGTGGTGAGCATCCTCACCAAAAAGCGCGAGCCGTTCACCAGCCTGGAAGTGCGCGCCGAGGCCGAACGCGCACCCACCCCGCCCACGGTCTACACTTCCATCCGCCTGCTTTACCGCGTTGGCGGCAAGGTTTCGCCGAAGGCAATGGAAGATGCCGTGCGCCTCTCGGAGGAAAAGTATTGCTCCGTAGCAGCCATGCTGAACAAGACGGCAAAGATCAGCTATCAAATTGAGTACTTGGGCTAGACCGGCGGGCCTTCCGCTTCCTCAGCGACCTCCATGTTTAGGCCCGAGACGGCCAAGCGCCGGGCACGCAGAACCCACACCTGAAGCTGTGCTGGGCGAAGTACAATCGGCGATTGGCAACTGAACATCGCAAGTCGTACCTTGGCTATGTCTGTATCGCCGGCGCCACTTTCTGCTGGGCGGTTTCGGCCACGTTGGGTCGTGGCGCATTTACCGGGCGACTCCTGCCGGGCGGACAGGCCCTTCGGCCGATCGATCCATTGATCCTGTCGCAAAGCCGCACATCCTTTGCATTCCTCGTCTGCCTCCCGGTCTTAGCCCTGGCGCGCGGAGTACGGCCCTTGAGTATCCCACTGCGTGATCTGGGCCGCCTTCTGGCCCTCGGAACGTTTGGCATCGCGGCATCGAACTACTTTTACTACGTTGCGATCCAGCGCACCAACGTGGCCACGGCCATCATCCTGCAATACACGGCGCCGGTGTGGGTGCTGCTTTATATGGCCCTGCGCGGCAAACACAAACCAACCCTGCAGCGCGTAACCGCGGTGGTGTTTGCTCTGGTCGGCATTGCACTTCTAATCGGGGTTTTTCGCCCCGGCGGGCTGCGGCTGGATACAATCGGTCTTACCGGCGGACTGCTGGCAGCTTTCTCGTTTGCGTTTTACAACGTCGGCGGACACAACATCCTGGCCCGCTATGACCACTGGCTGGTGCTGCTCTATACCACGATGGCGGCATCGTTGCTCTGGATCGTTGTCAATCCACCATGGAAGATCGTGGCGGCGCACTACTCCCCCGGTCAATGGCTGTTTCTGCTGGTTTTCGCCCTCCTTTCGGTGCTCGCTCCGTTCGCTTTGTATTTTGGTGGCCTGAAATACCTGGAGCCGACGCGCGCCATCGTCGTGAGCTGCCTGGAGCCGGTGTTCTCCATCGTTCTGGCAGCACTGGTGCTGGGGGAAACTCTGAGAACACTTCAAGCCATAGGAATCGTGCTGGTGCTGGCCGCGGTTGTCATTGTGCAGACTCCGGACCGCCGCACGCGCGACGCTGTCCCACCGCTCGAACCAATCGAGTGAGGGCAGTAAGACGGAGATCTTTTGCAACCCTACTCCAGTTGTTTCCCCTTGGTCTCCGGAAGCTGCGTCGCTACCAGCAACGAAAGAACGTATGCCACCGCACAAAGGAAGAATGCCCAGCTCAGACCCTTGATCTGCCCCACTTTGCCGATCACATAGGGCGCAACCGAACTCATGGTGCGGGCGCCGTTATAGGTGAACCCCAGTGCCCGGGCGCGTACCTGGGTGGGAAACATTTCACTGGCAATAATTCCTGAACCGGAAAAAACGCCGGTCCCGAAGAAAGCTGTAAGTGTCCCCACGATCAACAACGCCCACGGCTCCCGCACGACGGCATACAGCGGAACAATCAGCGCAGCCGCCGCCAGGTACAACCAAAACGACTTGCGCCGGCCCACGCGATCGGCAACCCAGCCGAAGCTGGCGTAGCCAGGAAACATGCCCGCGAGATTCAAAACGACAAGGAGTGTGGTCGTGCCCATCACCCCGAACCCACGCCCGCCTTGTTCGACGGGAAGAGAAAGATAGGGCGGCATCCAGGTGAACAGACCCCACCAGGCCGACATGGCAAGAAAATTTACCAGCGTCAAAGCCAGAGTCTGTTTCAGGTAAGGCGGCTGGAAAATTCGCAGGAAGCTCGCCTGCCGGTAGTGCTGCTGTGCTTCAGCCACGCGCCGTGATTCCTGTGCCAGGCGATGATGTTCCTGCCACATCTCTGATTCCGGCACCCCGCGGCGGATCCACAGCACCACTAACGCTGGCAGAATGCCCACAAGAAACACCATGCGCCAGCCGGCATAGTGCAGCACGATTCCCGCTACCAGGGAAGCGATCGCATAGCCGATTGCCCATGAACTCTGCACGATGGAGAGGGCCTTGGCGCGCAGGTCAGTCGGCCAGGTCTCCGCCACCAGGGTTGCCCCGGTGTTCCATTCACCGCCCATGCCCAGCCCGAGGACGAAGCGAAAACATGCGAGGGCCAGTACCGATCGGGAAAGGCCCGAACCGAACGAACACAGCGAATAGGTGAGAATGCTGAGCATCAGCGCGCGCTTCCGTCCGATCCGGTCTGCCACGAATCCGAACAGCACCCCTCCGATCCCGGAAGCCAATAGCATCAGAGTCTGCAGCAGCCCGGAGGTGGCCTTGCTCATGCCTAGTTCGCGCATAACGTGCGCGAGCACCAGGGCGTAGAGCATCGTGTCAAAGGCGTCGAGCATCCAGCCCAGGGCGGCGGCGATCAGGGTGCGGCGTTGTGCGGACGTGATCTGGGAAAAGAGCAGGCGGGTCGCCATCGGCAACGATTTTCAGGGCTGACGGAGGGATTGGCAATCGGGAATTTCTGCGCTCTGGATCAAGCGAACAACTGCGCCAGTTCCCGTGGCGAGTCCAGCACGATATCCGGCGGGTTTTCCTGCAACGTATGCGGAGCAAAACCGTACGTTACGCCGCAGGTCCACATGCCGGCGTTGCGGCCGGTGGTTATATCGATGGAGGAATCACCCACGATAAGCGCCTCTTCCGGCTTCGCGCTCGCCTGCTTCAGGATCGTCTGTGCACCTTCGGGATCGGGCTTCTTGGTAGGAAAACTATTGCCGCCATAGACGCTGGCGAAGAACTCGCCCAGCCCTAGCGCCTCAACAATAGCGCGCGACGGATTTACCGGCTTGTTTGACAGGACCGCCATGCTGCGCGGCAACCCATTTGCCGAATCGCGGATCGCGGCCAGCGCCTCTTTCACGCCGTCGTACACATGGGTATGATCCAGCTTGTGCTCTCGATAATATGCAAGGAAGTAATCCAAACCCCGCCGGAGGACCTCTTCGTCCTGCGGATCGCCCAGCGCGCGCTGCACCAGCATGGGCGCACCGTCGCCGACGTAGGAAGCCACCACATCCCCCGGCAATTCCGGGCGGTTGAGGTACCGCATCATGGCGTTGACCGAGTGGATGAGATCGAGACGGGAGTCAATGAGCGTGCCGTCGAGATCGAAGATCAGCAGGCGGATCATGTGAGGGTCAAATTGGCGGTGGAAACGAATCATGGGATGAATTCAGAATAGCATTCCGTCGGGGCTGGCATTTTGCCACCTACCTTGTTCGGCACCTTGCCGGCAAACGGTAGTGCAGGTAGAGCTATGGCCCCTTGGTCCAAATGCAAAATGCCCGGCGCCAATTGCTGATTTACAATAGCCCATGCGATTTAGTAGCGTGCTTCTGAATCCCATGATCCGGGTACTGGATGGCGACCTCCAAATCAGACCTTAAATCGCCCGCCGTCGCCGAGCGCTTCTCCAACACAGGGAAGCACTACCAGGGTCTTACCTCAGAGCAGTTGATTGAAATGTACCGGGTCATGTACACCGCACGCCGGGTGGACGACCGGGAAATCCTGCTCAAGCGTCAACAGAAGATCTACTTCCAGATTTCCGGGGCCGGGCACGAAGCCGTGGGCACCGCCGCAGGCCTGGTGTTGAAGCCTGGATACGACTGGTTCTTTCCCTACTATCGCGACCGAGCGCTCTGTCTGGCTTTGGGAGTTACCCCTTACGAAATGCTGTTGCAGAGCGTTGGCGCGGCCGACGACCCCAGTTCCGGCGGGCGCCAGATGCCTTCGCACTGGAGTTATCCCCGGCTGAATATCGTCACCCAATCCTCCTGTACTGGCACGCAGATTCTGCATGCCGTTGGTTGCGCCGAAACGGCGCGCTACCTGGTTGCGCATCCAGGAGCCGTCAAGAGAGTGCCCGGCGACTATCGGGAGTTCAAGGAAGTTGCCTTTCAGGGGGATGAAGTCACTTACACCTCTCTGGGCGACGGCACCACGAGTGAGGGCGAGTTCTGGGAGGCGCTGAACGTCGCCTCCAATCGCAAGCTGCCACTGTTGTTCGTGATTGAGGACAACGAGTATGCGATCTCGGTGCCGGTGGAAGTCCAGACCGCCGGTGGCAATATTTCCCGCCTGGTAAGCAGTTTTCCCAATTTTCACTTTGAAGAGATGGATGGCACCGATCCCGTCGCCAGTTATGCAGCCTTCGCGCGCGCGGCGGCACACTGCCGCGCGGGGGACGGTCCCGCCTTCATTCACGCGCACGTAATTCGTCCGTATTCTCATTCGTTGTCCGACGACGAACGGCTTTACCGCCCGGAAGCTGAGCGGCAGAAAGACCAGGCGCACGATCCCGTTCCGCGCATGCAGATGTTCTTGATCCGCGAAGGCATTCTCGACGAAAAAGGAATCAACAAGCTGGAGAAGAATGTGGACGACGCCATCCAGCAGGCCACCGACAAGGCGCTGGCCGCTCCCCCGGCACACGATTCGGTTACGCGTTATCTTTATTCGCCGGATGTTGATCCGGCCTCTCCCGCCTTTTCGACCGAGCCAGCGGCGCCTAATCATGAGCACAATGCGGAAGGAAAGAAACACCCTGCAAAGACTATGGCGGAGCTGATCAATGCCACGCTGCGCGACGAGATGCGTCGTGACGAGCGCATTGTCATCTTCGGCGAGGATGTCGCCGATTGCAGCCGTGAACAGTACCTGCAGCAGAAGCTCATCAAAGGCAAAGGCGGCGTGTTCAAGCTGACCGCGGGCTTGCAGAGCGAGTTCGGCTCCGAGCGGGTGTTCAATTCCCCGCTCGCCGAAGCCAGTATCATCGGCCGGGCCGTCGGCCTGGCGGTGCGCGGGTTGAAACCGGTAGTGGAAATCCAGTTCTTCGACTATATCTGGCCCGCCATGATGCAATTGCGCAACGAACTGCCCACGATGCGCTGGCGTTCGAACAACGGCTTTTCTGCTCCGGTAGTGGTGCGCGTAGCCATCGGCGGCTACCTTACCGGAGGAGCGATCTACCACTCGCAGTGTGGGGAGACTCTGTTTGCTCACACTCCTGGAATGCGTGTCGTATTCCCCTCGAACGCCTTGGATGCGGCGGGTCTTTTGCGCACCGCCATACGCTGCGATGATCCCGTGCTGTTCCTGGAGCACAAGCGCCTCTATCGTGAAACTTTCGGCCGCGCCTCGTATCCCGGGCCGGACTTCATGATTCCCTTTGGCAAGGCCAGGATCGTGCAACCAGGCAGCGACGTAACCGTGATCACGTATGGTGCAGTGGTGCCCCGGGCGCTGCAGGCCGCCCAAAAGCTGGAGCGGGAGGAGGGCATGAAAGTCGAGTTGATCGATCTGCGC